>OLGD01000243.1_pt1 | contig 113909 bp, 92 predicted proteins | sample 1605311 | NCBI WGS metagenome assembly OLGD01 (sample SAMEA3888917, study PRJEB22519) | human gut metagenome | biome: human gut; feature: human-associated habitat; material: faeces | place: Denmark | collected 2010 | reverse complement strand
GCGGTCGACGAAACTGGAGAGGAGGTATTACGAGCTCCTGTGCGAATTGGAGAGAACGCTCCCGCAAACTGCCTCTTGACAACTTATAGGAGCGTCGGTTTTGTTTTTCGATTTTCTGTATGGTTGGGGATTCGCAATCCAGCCCCGTAATCCGGCATAGTTTTGTTCGTGGCAGCCCAACCGCGCGTTTAAGCGCGGGGCCGGTGGGGCATTTTTGCCCCACCGGCCCCTATTCCAGCGCTATACCAGCCCCATCCCAACGCTACTCCGGCTTGGTTTCTACCGTGGGAGTCTTGTCCGCCGCAACTGGAGTGCGGGCGGTATCCATAGTCAGGCAGTGTTTGGGACAGCTTTCGATGCACTCACCGCACACCACGCAGGCATACGGGTCAATCGACCAGGTACCACCCTTGCGATCGACCGCGAGCGCGCCCGCCGGGCAGCGACGTGCGCACATACCACAGCAAATGCACACATCCATGTCGTTGACGATATGCCCGCGCAAGCGCTCGGGCGCCGCCAGCTTCTCCTGCGGATAGCACACCGTTACCGGCTGCTTGACCATAGAGCCCAAGGCCGTCTTGGCAAATGTCAGCAAACTCATGCCGCGCCTACCTTTCCGTGCAGCTAATGCAGGGGTCGATGGTCAGGATAATCATGGGCACGTTGGCAAGGAGCACGCCCTGCAGCGCATGCGTCAGACCCGCCAGGTTCTGCGACGTCGGCGTGCGCACGCGGAAACGGTCCAGGTTCTTGGTGCCGTTGCCGCGCACATAGTAGTACGCCTCGCCGCGCGGCTGCTCAATCACAACCTCGCCGCGCGCGCCGTCGGCCGGTGTGAGCTTGGTACGCCCGCCAATGCCGTCGTGCGGAATCTTGCCGACAAGCTCCTTGATAATGTCCATGGCCTGCGTGACCTCGGCACAACGCACCTGGCAGCGGGCATAGCAGTCGCCATCGCTAGCAACGATGGGCTCAAACGCAGCCAAGTCCGCATAGGCACCGTCGCCAAACATGCGCACGTCATAATCCACGCCCGAGGCGCGACCAAACGGGCCGACCATCGAAAGCTCCAGCGCGTCCTTCTTGCTGATCATGCCCACGCCATGCAGGCGCTCGCCGCAGCTATTGTCGTCCAAAAACGTATGCACCAGGGCCTCGTAGTCGGGGCGCATGGCATCAAGCGTCTGGACAATACCCGCCAGCTCGGAATCCTCAATGTCGTGTTTAAGGCCGCCAATCTCGTTAATCGACAGAATCACGCGACCGCCGCAAGTGCTCTCAAAGATCTTGAGAATCTGCTCGCGCAGCGTCCACGAACGATAGAACAGCGCCTCAAAGCCAAAGGCATCGGCGAGCAGGCCCAGCCACAGCAGGTGCGAGTGAATGCGCGAAAGCTCATGCAGAATGGTGCGGATATACTGCACGCGACCAGGCACCTCGATGCCGAGCATGCGCTCGCAGGCGCTGGCGTAGCCACAGCTATGGCCCACGGCGCAGATGCCGCAGATGCGCTCGGCGATGTAGCCAAACTGATGCATATCGCGCTTTTCGGTGAGCTTCTCGAGTCCGCGGTGCACAAAGCCGATCTGCGGAATTGCTTCGATGACGCGGTCGTCCTCGATCACTAGGTCCAGATGAAGCGGCTCGGGCAGCACCGGGTGCTGCGGGCCAAACGGAATTACGGAGCGATGAGCCATGGACCTTACGCCTCCTTTTTCTGCTTGTCGCGGGCGGCCTTGGCGGCAAGCGCCGCGCGGACCTTGGCCGCTTTCTCGGGATCCATGGCAGCGAGCTTTGCCTCCATCTCGGCAGCCTTGAGCGCGGCCTTGGCAGCGGCATCGTCATGCTGGGCATCGGAGCCGGCAGTCGCAGCGGGCTGAGCAGCGACGCCCGCGGCATCGCCGGCGCTCGCAGCGCCTTCCCCTGCAGCAGCCGCAGCCGTGGCGGCCTTCTCGGCCGCGACCTTGCGCGCCTTGGCCTCGGCAGCCGCACGGACCTTCATGGCTTTCTCGCGCGCGGCCTTCACCTCGGGCGTGATAACGCTCATGGGCTCGGCAGTCGAGACCTGGTAGAAAAAGCCCTTAAAGTCGATCTGCATGTCGGTAATGGCAAGACCAAACAGGTCGTGGGCCTCGTTTTCAAACGGGAATACCGCCGGATAGTACGAACTGATAGACGGAATCTCCTGGTACTGATCAATTCCCTCAACCACCAGGTTTTCGATCGCATAGTTGCCGTCCTGCACAATATGCTCCTGAGCAGCACGAACGTTGATAAATGTATAGACCAGGCGATACGTGCCGTCGTCGACGTTGCGTTCGGCGTGCATCTGCACAAAGCGCGCGCCAACGCCCTTGAGCGCCTGGACATGCGACAGGAGCTCGTCGATCCCGACGATGGTATAGATAGCCTTTTGCATTACTCGGCCTCCTTTGCAGCGGCGGGCGCGGCGGACCTGGTGGACACGTTGACCTCGACGCCGTCACCGGCGACGGCCCCGGCCCCGGCCCCCGCAGCCACAAACCCGTCCTCGCCCAGCTCAACGCCACCGTCCCAAGTAGCGGCGCCGCCCACGGTAAGCGGATCGCCGCCGGCGCGCATCACGGCCTCTTTCTGGTCCAGGATGCCGCACGCCTCCACGATGGCATCGATCACGGTCTCGGGGCGAATGGCGCACCCAGGCGCGTACACATCCACGGGAATTGCGCGGTCCACGCCGCCGGTCACGTTATAGGCATCGCGGAACACGCCGCCCGAACACGCGCAGATGCCGCAGGCCACCACGCACTTGGGCTCGAGCATCTGGTTGTAAATCTGGCGCACGACAGGCAGGTTCTGGACATTGACCGACCCCGTCACCAAAAAGATGTCCGCATGCTTGGGGTTGCCGGTGTTGACCACGCCAAAGCGTTCCGCATCGAACAGCGGCGTGAGCGAGGCCAACACCTCGATATCGCATCCGTTGCAGCTCGAGCCGTCGTAATGAATAACCCACGGCGAGCGCGACATTTTATGATCCATGGATGCCGCCTCCTAAATAAATACGTCGACGAGGATGGGCATAAGGTTGAGCAGGCCAAACACCAGCGCCACGCCCCATCCGAGCCTAAAGCAGCTGCGCCAGGTGCTGCGTGCGAAGGTGTTGTCGATCAGGACCTCGACAAAATACGTCGCGGCCATCACGACCAGGGCTACAACCCAGCTCACGGGGTTGTCCCAAACAAAGAACATGCCCACCCACATCAAAAACAGCACGGTCTCGCACCAGTGCATAAGGGTCATCTTGGCCAGCGTGCCGCCGCTCATCTCGGTGGCGACGCCCTGGACGATCTCCTGATGCGCGTGATGCGAGTACGAAAGGTCAAACGGCGACTTGCGCAGCTTGATGGTAAGCACCGCGAGCAACGCGAGGAAAATGGGCGCGCTGTACACGATGATAGGGGCCGACTGCCCCGTCACGGCGATGGAATCAAAGCTGTCGGTGGCAAGGTACAGGCCCACGCTCATCAGCAAAACGGCGGGCTCGTAACTCATAACCTGCAGTAACTCACGATCGGCGCCAACCTGGGCAAACGGGCTTTGCGTCGAGGCGGACGCCAACACCACAAAGATCGCGGCGAGCGTCACCATAAAAGCGCACAGTAGCGTGTTAGAGCCCGACACAAAGATGCCGCCGCCCACGACGGTAAAGATGAGCGCGCACGCCATATAGGTATCGTCCATGGTGTTTACGCTGGCAGGGGCTTTGCGCAGCAGCTTGGCAACGTCGTAGAAAGGCTGGAGCAGGCGCGGGCCCACGCGGCCCTGCATACGGGCCGAAAGTTTGCGGTCAACGCCGTCGATCAGGCCACCAACCAAAGGCGCCAGCAGGGCAAACACCACGGTACCAATAAATATGCCCACGACGCCCGAGCCTTCAAAATACTTGCCGCGCAGCACCGAGGGCGCACTCATGGCAAGCCGCTCGGGCCCAATCCACGCGCAACACAGCAGCGCAAACAAGATAATACTGCAGCACACGACGCTACCCGCGGGACCAATACGCTTCTCGCCAAGGGCGTCCTCCGAGTACCAATTGCGCTTTTCAGCCTTTACCTCGTGTCCCATCGAGCCGCGGAAATGGCGATATTTATCGGTTCCCACGCCCGAAAGGTACACGTTGACGTGCGGCTTATTGCTCACGCGGAATGAAGTCAGCAGCACCACGGCGATAAACGCCACGATAACCACCATCAGATACATGGCGTCCTTGCCGATAACGTACGGCACGCGGCCAAACACCATGGCCAAGTAAGGCGACACCAGACCGCTCGAGATAACCGGGAACGCCACGCAGCACAGAATCAGCAGCGCGGCGATGGTGTTGAGGGCCATCCATTCGGTCTTATGAACATTGACCTCAACGTTTTGAGCCGTGGGGTCGACGCCCGAAAGCTTGGCAAGCCACTTGCCCCAGAAGTAAAACGTCGCGGCCGAGCCAAAGGCCAGAACCATGATCATGAGCACGTTGCCGGTCTGGGCAAACGCCACCAGGGCGCCCCACTTGGACACGAGCATGCCAAACGGCGCCACAAACATGCCCATGATGCCCAGCATCATCAGGCGCGTCAGGTGCGGCATGCGGCTGAACATACCGTCCATGTCCTCGATATTGCGGCTGCCGATATGATGCTCGGCCGTGCCCACGCACAGGAACAGCAACGACTTTGCCACCGTGTGGAACAGGATCAGGAAGATGGCCGCCCATACGGCCTCGGGCGCGCCGACACCCAAGCAGGCACTGATGAGGCCCAAGTTGGAAATGGTGGAGTACGCGAGCACACGCTTGGCGTTGCTCTGCGAGATGGCCATGAGGGCAGCGAGCAAAAACGTGATGGCACCCACACTCGTGACCATAAAGCCGGTCACGGGATAGATGGCATAGAGCGGGCTCAGCTTGACCATCAGGAACACGCCGGCTTTGACCATGGTTGACGAGTGCAGCAGGGCGCTCGTGGGCGTGGGGGCAACCATAGCACCGAGCAGCCAGGTATGGAACGGCATCTGCGCGGCCTTGGTGAGCGCGGCGAGCGACAGCAGAACGACCGGCATCACCAGCAGCGCGGATTGCGCGGTTCCGGCGCCGGAAAGCTCGATCATGCCCGAGATGGTCAGCGGCATGCCGTTAACGTGCAGGTACATGAGTCCGGCCAAAAACGCGATGCCGCCCAGCATGTTGAGGATGATCTGGGTGAAGGCGTTCTTGACGGCCTCGGGCGTGCGCGTGTAGCCAATCATGAGGAACGAGCACACGGTGGTGATTTCCCAGCCGCAGAACAGCCACTCAAGGTTGTCGCTCGTCACGATGACGAACATGGCTGAGAGGAACAGGAACATAAGCGCCAGGAACTGCGGGCGACGGTCGGGCGCGGTCTGCCCGCGCAGCGCAGCCTCGTGCTCGTCATGGGCCTGGAAGTCCTTCATGTAGCCCAGGGCATACACGCAGATTAGGCTGCCGACGATACCGACGGCGAGGACCATGATCACACTCATGTAGTCCAGGTAGAGCGGCGTCGCCGTGACGGCTTCGGCCGCAGGCAGCGTCATGGCTGCAAAGACGAGCGAGCCCACCAGCTGGGCTATGCCGAGCACCGTGGTGAGCGCGTTCCTATATTTGTACGCGTTGTACAGGATGACGGCGCACAGAATTACATCGATGACGGAGCTGATGATCGAGAGCACATGCGAGGTGCCGGGGGCAACCTCAAAGCTCTGCGGACCCGTGCCAAAAAACATGACGGCGACTACAACTGTCACCGCCATAATAATGCCGGAGCCTATGAGCCCCACCGCATCGCGGGCGCGGTCACCGCGCGCGAGCAGCATGCCCAGCGCCGGTACCAGCGGAAACAGGGTAAGGAAATACAGTAGCGTCATACCATCACTCCCCCATGCAAAAACGCTGCAATTGTTTAACGTTATAGCTCAATTACGGGGTTGCAGTGGCAGGTTTTCGGTCAACTGGGGAGTTTTAGGCGTACGGGGCAAGGGTACGTCCGCTTTGGAGCAGAGAGGCCACGCTCCCCCTATCGCAGCGACAGGCGCGCGGGCCACTGCGCGCGGTTTATTGGCCACTTTGGAGAATGTCTCGATAGGCTCGCGCTGGTCCAAAAAGTTGGCGCGGCAAGAAAAATGCGCCCCTGTGGGCGCACCATCCCGTTTGCTATTCCGCCTTTTTAACGCGCGGCTTGCGACCCCGCGGCTTATCGACCAGTGCGGACTCACCGCTCTCGCGATACTGGCGGCACCAGGCCTTAACCGAAGACTCGCTTGGAATCTTGTGTTTGATCATGGCCTCGCGAACCGTTAAGCCGTTTTCCAAGCGGTCCTTGACCACGGCGAGCTTAACTTCGTACGAATAGGTGTGATGATGCGAACCGGCGTTGAGAACGGCGTCGGCACCGCCCACAGCATACGCGCGGGCCCACTGACGAGCCGTGGCCTGGGGAATGCCAAGCTCCGCGGCGAGGGCGCGATGACCAATCCCCTCTTGGAGGATCTCGACGGCGCGCTGTCTAACCTCGGGCGCATGCGTGCGAGTCCTAGTTGCTTCCGACATACCTGCCACTTCTTAGCCTTAACCGTTAATCTGCTTTCTTACGTGCAAGTTAGATAGTAGCATTTTACTGTTTGCTCAAAGCAGTTAATTAAAGTAGACGCGGCGTTATCTGGGCATTTGGCACCAAATTACGACATTTCTTTATCGATTATTTACGCTGGCAGCTGACTCGCAGCTAATCGTCATTCGCTTGTCAACAAAATTGGCATCTCTTTATGTCCTTTGGTATAGAAGATATAGTTATTAACCCCTCCCCCAATAATTTTGAGTAATCTGCAAGGCAGTAGACGTCCTCACTCCTCATGATTACCGCGCATTGCCATCCACCGGAGCAAAACAAAAGGGCGGGACCTGCTGCGCTTGCAGGCCCCGCACCGATTGACACCCGACGGGACGCAGTCGGGCGAGGCGGATCCGTGCTACCGCCCCGCCTGGCCGCGATGCTCAACTACAGCTCGTTGGCCGCGTGATACGCCGTGCGGATGGCGCTCGCAATGTCGGCGGTGCGCTCGCCCGAGCAGTCGCCCACGCAGGTCACGGGCACCGTCACGCCGTCCAGGTCAAACGCGTTGGCCTTGGAGCCCACGGCCATCACCACGTAATCGCAGGCGATATTTACCGGCTCCTCGGCGCCGTCCTCGGTGGTGCGCACGGCCTCCACGCCCTCGTCGGTAATGGCGGTCAGGCGGGTCTTCACGTGCTGCTCCACGTTGTGCTCGGCAAAGTCGCTCATAATCAGCGGCAGAATGGTCTCGGACTCGCCCGCGGCAATCTTGTCGAGCATCTCCACGATCGCCACCTCGCAGCCGTGCTGCAGCAGGTACTCGGCAGTCTCGGTGCCCACCAGGCCGCCGCCAATGACGGCGACGCGGCCCGTAAGCTCCACCTTGCCGGCCAGCACGTCCCAGCTCGAGACGACCTTGTCCGAGTCGGCACCCGGAACGGGGATGACCACGTCGTGCGCGCCCACGGCCACAATCGCGGCATCGGCGGCGTTGAGGTCCTCTGCCGTAGCGACGTGGCTGAGCTCAACCTTCACGCCCAGGCCAGGCAGAATCTTCTCGTAGTACTCGACCGAGCGCATGATCTCGTCCTTGCGCGGAGGCGCAGCCGCCAGCACAATCTGGCCGCCCAGATGGTCGCTCGCCTCGTAGACGGTCACGTCGTAGCCGCGTTTGGCCGCCACGCGCGCGGCCTCCAGGCCGGCGATGCCGCCGCCCACCACGGCGACCTTCTTGTCGCCCTCGCCCGGCTTGATGGCGATGGTCGCCTCGTCGCCGTTTTCGGCATTGAGCACGCACGAAATGTACTTGCGGTTTTGAATCGCATCGACGCAACCCTTGTTGCAGTTGAGGCACTCGCGGATGGGCTCACCCGTGGCGGCCTTCAGCGCAATGTCGGGGTCGCACATGAGCGAGCGGCCATAGGCGATGATGTCGGCGGCGCCGTCTTCCAGAATCTTCTCGCCGGCCTCGACCGAAACCACGCGGCCCACGGTTGCCACCGGCACGGAGACCAGGGCCTTGACGCGCTCGGCCACGGGCAGCGTCCAGTTGTAGGGCATGGCGCCCATGGGCGGAATGGTGTCGCCCATGTTGCCGGTGTGGTTGGCCTGTGCGACCTGGATCATATCGATGCCCGCGCCCTCGAGCAGCTTGGCGAACTCGCAGGCCTCGTCGGGCTGCAGGCCACCCTTGCCGCGCGGCGTGCCGTCGGGGTTCTCCATGATCACGGGGAGCTTGTACTCCACCATCAGCTGCGGCGCGGCCTCCTTAATGGCGGCGACGACCTCCAGCGCGTAGCGAACGCGGTTCTCGAACGAACCACCGTACTCGTCGGTGCGCTGGTTGAGGATGGCCGAGCACAGCGAACCCACCAGGCGGTCGCCGTGGACCTCGATAGCGTCGATCCCGGCCTGCTGCGCGCGAGCGGCCGAAGCAGCGATGGCCTCCTTGATCTGGGTGAGCTGCTCTACGCTCGCCTCGTTCACAAAGTGCTGCATGTCGTGATGCAGCTTGGCGTAGGCCTGGTTGCGGATCTCGTTGGACTCGGCCATCTTGGCGGCAAAGGTCTCCTCGTCGCCGGCGGCCTTGGCCTCCTGCGCGGCCTTGGCGGCGGCCATGGATCCCATGACCATGCGGCCGACACCGGGCACATCGTACTCGGGGTGGAACAGCTGCAGCGCGACCTTGGCGCCGTGCTTGTGGACGGCGTCGGCCAGCGCCTTAAACGTGGGGATCTGGGCGTCGGTTGCCAGCTTGGGCGTGGGGCTTGCGGTCATGACGGGAGCGACGTCGCCGATGACGATGTAGCTCACGCCGCCACGGGCCAAGCGCTCGTAAAAAGCCAGGCTGCGCTCGCCGATGGAACCGTCACGCTCCTCGTAGCCGGTGGTCAGCGGCGGAAACATAATGCGGTTCTTGAGCTCAAGGGGGCCAACCGTAATGGGCTGGAGCAGCTTGGATGCAGGTGTGGTCATGGACATTCCTCTCTTGTAGGCGCGGCGGCGATGATGCCGCGTAGTTATCTAGAGGATATGGCATGGGAATACAGCAGCGCAACGGAAATCGGCGGACAGCAGGTAGCGGCAGGTGGATGGGGATGGGCGGGGCGGCCCGTCGGTTTATCTCAATCTGTAACAGTTACGCGACAAAACCGGGTCTTACTGTTACAGATCGAGACATTCCTCTCGGCCCATCCTCAACAATCTAGATCTGTAACAGCTAGGCCCACTTTTGACCCCTACCTGTTACAGATCGAGACAAACCAAACCCGCCTGCTAGAAAATCTCAATCTGTAACGGTTACTCGGCAAAAACCGTCCCTCGTGTTACAGATTTAGACAAACACGACCAAGCCCACCGGTATATCTCGATCTGTAACACCTAGCCGCCCAAATCGGGTCTAGATGTTACAGATCGAGATTTTGTTTGAGAGGCCGAGAATTGGACCGAAAACACGGTCCCGAAATAACAAAAAAGCTCGCCGGCTAGGCCGACGAGCTGCAAGTTCTTGGTCGCGGGGGCAGGATTTGAACCTACGACCTCCGGGTTATGAGAGTGCTTTATATTATTCTGTCCTGCAAATCTAATAGCTCTTCTTTCATGTGATAACATGGTATTTGAGCTGCTGTTTTATTCATACAGTTCATACAGTTGCGTAGCGTTTAATCATTCAGTTAGTTCTTCAAAATCAGCTGTTTGCTACACGATTGCTACAAAGCTGCTACAAATACAAATATGAAATGTTCTTGAAGGGTTGGGCTATGGGCACGCTTTACTACACAGGGCAAGAGTTGCTAGAGGATAAAAAACGCGGCAAGTTTCGCGGGCGGCTGTCATACCGCGACACCAACAACAAACGCCGATACGTAACGCGCACGCTAAAGGCTACGGGCAAGCGGGCGGCAAACGCAGAGCTTGCAGCATGGCGGCAAGAAAAAGAAAAGGAACACAGCGAAAGCCTAGCCCACAACGGCGGCGTATCGGTGCCGTTGGCAGATATGCCTATTCCCGACTATGTGTCTCAATACATAGACGCAAAGGAGCAAACAAAAGCTATCGAGCCGTCAACCATAAGCGGCTATCGCGATTCGCTAAGGTATATATCCGCAGCTTTTAGTGGGACGCGATTAAAGGATTTACAACCTATTGATGCTGAAAGATGGATAGCAGAGCTTGTAAAAGAAGACCGTTCATCTTCCACAATAGGAAAGGCTTTCAGACTGCTAAAGATGGTTCTTAATAACGCTATTGCTACGGGCGTTATTGATAAGAACCCGCTATCCCTTGTTAAGCCGCCCAAGCGTGTCAACAAAAAGCAGGGCATCAACGCGCTAGACGAAACGGCACTTGCCGAACTTCTCGGAAAGTTAAACCTACTTGAGCTGTCCCCCGTCACTGTCGCGGCATACATTGCACTCAACACTGGGATACGGCGCGGCGAGGTATGCGGGCTGCAATGGAGAGACATAGACGCGGACAATCACGTTATATGGATTAGACGTTCTGTTGGACTTGGTAAAGGGGGCGCATATATCAAGCAGCCAAAGACCGACAGGGCAAGAGACGTTGTTCTACCCGATACCTTGCTAGACGTGCTTGAGCAATGGCAGGAAAAACAGCGGCAGACATTCGCCGATAACATGGCATCGCTTAACCCCAATTCTTTCATTCTGGGCGATGCACTCGGTTACTACCACCCAGACAGGCTATCTAAGGACTGGGCATCACTTACAAAAATGCTTGGCGCACGCGGCACCGAGGGACGGCGTTTATCCTTTCACGACCTACGGCACACGTGGGCAACATTGGCGCTTGCCCACGGCATGGACGTTAAGACCGTCTCAAGCAACCTAGGGCACGCCAACGCGGCTATGACGCTTAATGTGTATGCAAGTGCAGACCCAGACGCGAAACGGCGGGCGGCGGGCATCGTAGAAAGCCTAATGAGATGCGATTAACCAACGAACAGGTAAGTAGTTTTCATACTTAGAAAGGACATGGAAACATGGATAAACAGAGCAACGCACTGATAACGTTCAACGATGAGCCAGAGGATGCTATTTCAGCCTTAAACGGCACAGCGTGTCTGCTTAAAATGCTTGCGGATTCAGCCGATACGGGCGTTAGCCCATACAAGCATATTGGCGATGCTTACTATACGTTGGGCACTGTTATTGAAGCCGCAACATACAAGCTAGAAAATACAATCTTCAACACCGATAAATAAACGCCCATACAACTAAAACCTAGCCACCCTATACGCCCGATAGGGCAACCCTATAGGGTGGCTTTACTCTTTGTATAGCGACCCTATAGGGTGCCAATACAGATAAGAACAGATAAGACTAGATAACAGCAGCCCGCCACGCTTGCGCCTTTAGGAGCAAGCGCGAGCGCGGCGGGCGTGCAACTTTATTAGAAGAAAAGAAGACGGCAAGCACTGTTAAAAACTGGTTGAAAACCTGTTGAAAACTTGTTTTAACGCACCGAGTTATGAAGTCCATATGTTAATCAAAAACTCATTTACACACTTTAGCGTTAATTAAAAAGCGCTGGTAAACCAACCTTTAAGGGTTAACCCAACCTAAAACCATCGCTTTAGTAATTACTCGAGGTCACATATTACGTTTTGGCGAGTCTCTTTTAATCACGTCCGCTGCTGATTCAATCTTTTCTGAATGATATAGCTTATTAAATTGCCTATTGGCGTATGCGTTTGCTAGAAGCACATAGAACGCTTTCATGTTTATATAGCCCCATCGAATCGCGATTCGTCCAACTCGGCACGTTGAAAGGGGCACTAATGAAAAGCACCGAGCGGCAAGAAGCACCGCGCAACTTAAAAGACCTTCAAGAGCTTGTAACCGTTAAGCAGGTGGCAGACTGCTTGCAAATCTCAAAGGGCACTGTTTACAACCTTGTTAAAGATGGGCAGCTGTCGGCGGTAAGGATTCGCGGAAATATGATTCGTCTTAACCGCGACCAAGTGTGCCGATATTTCGGTTTATAACGGGCGGCGGCTATGGGCGATGAACTTGACAAAGCAGGTGAAGCATGTGCGGCGCGGGCACTTTCCAACTGCCCCATATCATGGGTTAAGCACGAAGCCGCTAACGCTGGGAACCCCTATCTTAATCAACTTATTTCAGTCGGTGGAATGGAGTCCTACGGGCGTTATTGGCGGCTTGTTGAACTGCTTTCGAATACGACCACACACGCCATACCGCGCGAGGGTGAACAGGGTTATAGGGGCTTTCAGCTCGGTTTGCACTTCAACTGCCCCGAGGAATACGAAGCCTTTATAGCAACGCTAATAGACCTTGAACTTGTAACTGTCGGCAGCGGCGGGCGGCGTGGTATGCCACTTGTTGACGAATCGGCGCTTGCTATAGGCAAAGCCCGATTGAACGGCAGCAAAGGCGGTAGGACGGCAGCGCGTAACCGCCAACGTTAAATAAATAATTGGAGCGATTCGAAATGAACAAAAGCCTACTTGACGATTCAATCATGCAATGTTCAATCAACAACCGAAACGATGAGCGCGAATCATGTTTTGATGCTTTCAGCACGTGCGAGACGTGCTTTCGGGAGGAAATGAGCCTTGCAAATCAAGCCTTTAATGATTTGGCACGCTTGCCAAGCGATTTAGATTTATGCGAACCGTTACACCAAGACGAGAGACACACGCAGAACGCAAATACCCAGTTTTGCCAAATCCTCGAAGCGCTCGACATAGGCGACGCGACAGAGCTTGCAGACGCCTTAAGCATCGACATAGGGATTTGCAAACGCGTTTATAACAACCCCTTGCTATGCAATGGAAAGGAACGCGCCCTCATACTGCATGAGCTTGATAATTCAAGTTCGCCATTTCTGGACGTTTGGAATATCGAATACAGGCATGGCGAATCTGTAGGTGAAGCGTTGGCAGGGTGGACGCGTGAGAACTTCAATACGCCTTATCAATTCTATAGACAGGCACAAGAGCTTGAATTGAAATGCTATCTCATTGGAATTGTCGGAAAGCTAAACGACCGCGAGCGATTCGGTCTGCTATATGCGCCAAATCTCGAACGGGCGATTAAAGAAGCGGCGGCGATAGCGCTTGAGGACACGCCAACGGGCGAACCAGCTATAGAGCAGATTAACGCTTGCATTGCATCGCTCAACCATGCCAAGGAACAGCTGCTTGATTCTTTCAGTGTTTTAGATGAAGCGCGAAAGCAATAGACCATGACGGGAAACACGGGCGCGGCGGGCGGCGTGCGATTCGTTATAGCCCTATGCGACCGCAAACACCGTTCGAGTTTATCAGCGTATCAGCGGCTGTTTGGCAATATAGCAACAAAGACGTTGGCATTTGAGCGCGTCCCAAAAGCACACGTTAAGAGACGGCGATAAGCAACCGAGAACGAAGCAGAAAACAGACACTTTAACCGTCTCTTTAACTGTCTCTTTATTATTGTCCCGAAATGCTATAGACTTTTAGATACACCTACAAAGGGGGCAAGTAATGATATTTGGATATGCACGCGTTAGCACCAAAGAGCAGAACCTAGACCGACAACTAGACCAGTTGGCTAAACGTGGCGTTGATAAGATTTTTAGCGACAAAATCAGCGGCGTTAAAGAAAGTCGCCCCGAACTCGACAAAATGCTTGGACAGTTAAGGAGCGGCGATACTGTTGTAGTTTGCAGCTATGACCGCTTGGCGCGAAGCAGTAAGCAGCTATTCAATCTTGCCGAGCGCTTTGAGGAAAACGGCGTTTCGCTTGTATCCATCAAAGAGGGCACCGATACCAGCACCCCACAAGGGCGTTTCTTCTTTGCAATGTGCGCGGCTATGGCACAGTTTGAGCGCGAATTGATTAAGGAAAGACAAGCAGAGGGCATCGCAGCGGCAAAAGCACGCGGGCGGCAGTTTGGCAGACCCGCCACAGACCCCGACAAGATGGATACCGCCATAAGGCTATACAAAGACGGCGGCATTTCTGTTAAGGAGATATGCGAGCGCACAGGCGTAAGCCGTGCTCCGCTTTATAGGGAACTCAAGAAAAAGGGCATCGAGCGATAGCACCGCCTGCTACAACGCTGCTACAATCAATTCGCCCATAGCCGAACAGGCTAACGAAAAAGAGCGCTTGCCATTCAGTTGGCGGGCGCTCTTTTTCGTTGTTGTATGGCGATATTTGCCGCTTTGACCAATTCGCACGTACCCAATAAGCGGCAGGGGCAAGAAAGCCGCTTACAATGCCACCACAGAGCCGCAAAACAGCAATAGCGGGCGGCGGGCTTTAACCAAGTTGGCGCTTTTAATTAAAAGACGGGCGAAATACCCCCAACTCGGCGTAAAGGTTAAAGTTTCTAAATATATCGGTCTTATTCTTCTAAAAGAAGACCACCCCCGTCTGAAAAACCCTAACACGCAGTAATTTATCTCCCGTCATTGGTGCCCTATGGCTATAGCCCTACTTGAACATGGGGGGGGGATACCCCAGTAGCAAACTAGCGAACTATTAGCGCGGCTCGAATTGAGTTTAGTTTGCAGTGTCATTTGCTACAAAGCCTGCTATAACGCTGCTACAAATATGAGATATAAAAGAAAGCAGCCCAGAGGAACAATGCCTTTGAGCTGCTAAAAGTTCTTGGTCGCGGGGGCAGGATTTGAACCTACGACCTCCGGGTTATGAGCCCGGCGAGCTACCAGACTGCTCCACCCCGCAATGTCTGGGCGCTTCATGTGCGCAAGTAAGAATATTACGCGGGAGTTCGGTAAACGGCAAGGAAAATCTCGTAGAGCATAATTCCTTCATATTTAAACCCCTCAGCCCTATCACCGTAAACGAATCGCAGCCGAGCGCCGTCGACGGCACGTATACAATGGTGCGCGTCCTTTTATGCCGACACCGGGAGTAGACATGCTGCTCGCTATCGATATGGGAAACACGCAGACGGCCATGGGCCTGTTTGACGGAGACGAGCTGGTGCAGTCGTGGCGCATGCCCACCGACCGCTCCTATACCGCCGACGAGATCCATGTGCGCCTGATGGGTTTCTTTAAGATGTACGGCCTTTCGCTCGATGCGGTCGACGCGATCGCCTTTGCGGGCGTGGTGCCGCAGCTCTCGCGCGAGTGGCACGCCGTGGCCGACCGCATTGCCGCGGACGCCATCGTCATCGGGCCGCAGACGGCCGCCGTAACCAAGCTGCGGGCGGCGCGCCCCCAGGCCGTTGGTGCCGACCGCATCGCCAACGCCGTCGCTGCCGAGACCTTCTATGGCGCGCCGGCGATCGTGGTGGACTTTGGCACCGCGACCAATATCGACGTCATCGATGAGGACGGTTATTACATTGGCGGAGCGATCGCGCCAGGCATTCGCATCTCCATGGACGCGCTTGCCGCCCGTGCCGCCAAGCTCGCCAGCGTGCCGCTCGAGGCGCCCGAGCACGCCATCGGCCGCGATACCGAGGAGTGCATCAAGGTCGGCGCCGTAACGGGCGCCGCCGCCATGGCTGAGGGCCTGGTCGCGCGCATGAAGCGCGAGCTGGGCCGCGAGGATGCCACCGTTATCGCCACGGGCGGTCTCGCCAGCATCGTCGCCGATTCGACCGATGCCTTCGACGTGGTCGACGGACAGCTCACCATCAAGGGTATCTGCGAAATCTACCGCCGCATGCAGGAGCTGGGATAGAGCAGGGGCTTAAGTCGAGCACGGGCGCGAGCGGCGGACTAAGCAATGCATCGGTCCTATTCCTCAAAAACGAAAATTTTTCAGTTTTGAGGAATAGGACCGAGGTGCCACCCCGCAGTCACGCAAAGCCCTCCCCGGTGCAAGCCGAGGAGAGCTTCCGTTGTCATCGTTATCTTTGAGCGCGGGCGCCTCGCGTTACAGCCCGCGAATTCGTACGGCCTCGGGCGGAAACTCCTGCTCGCCGGCATCGGTCCTGATGGTCGCGCGGCCCCAGATGTCCAGGCCCGCAAACACACCGACCGCAAGCGGCAAGCCGTTGGGAGACACCGCCGCAACCTGGCGGCCCAGCAGCGGCACCATGTCGAAGTACTCGCCCAGCACGGGAGCCAGCGGCCCTGCGGCGCCTTGCGGCGTGTTGGCAACAACCGCCCAGGCGTCCACGCGGGCCAGCACGGCGGCGGCCAGCGTCTCGACCAGCGCTTCGTCAGCCACGTCCACACCAAGCTCGCTCAGCGCCGAACGCTCAATATCCACCGTCACGGCACCGAACATGCCCGCAGCACCGGCACCGCCGTTCACGGCAACACGCGCGAGCGACGTCTCAAACGCAGGCGCACCGCACACGATATCGCTCGGCCACTGGATACCCACCTTACCGGCAAGGCCCAACCCCGGCGTCGAAGCCGTGCCCACAAGCGCGTCCATCATGCCCATAGCCGCCACAAACGGCAGGCCGTGGAAGGCATGCATGTTCACATCGGGGCGCACGACCAGCGAAAACATCAGCGATGCATCGCCCGCGCTCCACGCGCACCAGCCCGCGGACATGCCCTCGCGGCCCGCGTCGCGCGCCGCGTCGAGCTCGGTGCCAGCGACAACAGCATTCATCTCGATCATCTACATACGCCCCAATTCGCCCACGATATGGCCCACGCGGTCCTCGGGCTCCTTGACCTCGACGCCGTTGTAGCGGAAGAACCGCGCCGGGTCGTGCATCAGGTCCTCGAGCGGCACCAGCACAAAATCGCGTTCGCCGATCAGCGGATGCGGCAGGCGCAGCTTTTTGCCGCCGTGGGTCTCACCGTCCATCCACAGCAGGTCCAGGTCGATGGTGCGCGGACCGTTGGCCTTGGCCTTTTTGGAGCGGTCGCGCCCCAGCTCGGCCTCAATCTTCATGAGCTCGTCGAGCAGCACCAGCGGCGCCAGCTCGGTCTTGATCTCGATGACGGCGTTGGCAAACGCGTCCTGGCGCGTCTCGTAGGCCGGCTCGCTCTCGTAGATCTTGGAGGAGTTGGACACGCAGGTAAGTGGAATCTCGGCGATCATCTCGCGTGCGGCGCGGATGTTGTCGCAGCGATGCCCCAGGTTGGAGCCCACGGCCACAAACGCGCGGCGCGGCTGTGGCTTGGCGACGGCCCAGTAACCGTTCAGGAACTGCGCAAAACCCGCGGCGTCGTGCACGCGCACGATGTTGGCACCGGCCTGGATGGCGCCCAGGCACACGCCAAACGTGGCGGCATCGCGCGCGGCGGCCTCGGTCACGCCCGAGATAGCGCCCACAAAACGCTTGCGCGACACGGCGCACATGAGCGGATAGCCCAGTGACGCCATCTTGGCAGTCTCGCGCTGGATGACGATGTCCTCGTTAGCCGACTTACCAAAGCCCGGGCCAGGATCGATACAGATGCGGTCGCGCGACACGCCGGCATGGATGAGTGTGCGGGCCTGGTCGGACAGAAAGCCCATAACGCGGCGCATGATGGGCGCCGAATCGGGCAGGGTGAAGCGGCGGAGCTGCGAGGTGGGCACGTAGGCTTCCTCGCGGCGGGCGCTGCGGCGCATCATGGCGGCCAGGCGGTCATTGGACTCCGATGCGGCCTCGGTGGCCTCGGGCGCGGGCGCGACGGTCTCGGCGGCAGCAGCCTGCTCGGCGGCCGGCGTCTCCTGCCCCAGCTCGGTTGCAGGCTCGGACGTGGGCTCCGGTTCGCCAAACGGCAACGAGGGCTGCACCACGCCGCCCGGAAGCTTGGCCTCCGGCTTAGGCTCGCCCAGCAACTTGCCGCGACGGCGGCGAGCCGGCTTCTCGGCCTCACGCGCGGCCTCGGCAGCCGCCTCGCGCGCCTTCTCGGCAACAAACGCCGCTGCCGAGGTATCGAGCTGCACCGTTGCGTGCGTGCGTGCGGGCGCGGCGACCTCGCCGGCATGCATCACGATGACGCCGCAGGTACTCGCCTTAACAAACTCGACCATCTTGGGATCGGTGAAGCCCGTCACGTCGTTGACGATCGAGGCGCCGCAGCGCACGGCCGCCTTGGCAACCGCCACATGACGCGTGTCGATCGAGACGATGGCGCCCTCCTTGGCCAGCGCGCGCACCACGGGCAGCACGCGGCGAGCCTCCTCGTCGGGGTTGACCGGGGTAAAACCAGGGCGCGTGGACTCGCCGCCCACGTCGATGATGTCGGCGCCGGCGTCGAGCATCGCCAGGCCGTACTCGATGGCGGCATCGGGGTCGAAGTGCTCCCCGCCATCGCTAAACGAATCGGGCGTCACGTTGAGGACGCCCATGATGCGCGGACGGTCAAAGCTGAGCTCGTACTTTCCGCACCGCCATGTCTTGCTGTCGTTCGCCATGAACATCCTCCTAAAATGCCCACGCCGCCGAGCTTGGGGAGCTGGCGGCGGGGTCGCTTTGCACTCAGTCTTTCTATTGTATCCGCGCGCGCGGGCTAGAACGCAAACGTGGCCGCGATGTCGCAAGAAATCAGCAGGTCGGCATTTGCATCCTGATCGGTGGGAGCAAGGTTGCATATGGCCAGCGTATCGCCGGTAAAGTATCGCGTAAGGCCTGCCGCCGGATACACCACGAGCGAGGTCCCGCCTACAATGAGGGCATCGGCCGCGGCGATGGCGGCAACGGCACCGGTCAACACATGCTCGTCGAGCGGCTCCTCGTAGAGCACTACATCGGGCTTGATGCGGCCGCCGCACGCGGGGCACGCGGGCACGCCCGCGGCGTCCTCGTGCTCGCGCGAGCAAATCCACTCGGCGCTATAGACCGCGCCGCACGACTGGCAAATGTTGCGATGGACCGATCCGTGCAGCTCAAACACTCGCTGTGAGCCGGCCATCTGATGCAGGCCGTCGATATTTTGTGTCACCACGGCATTTAGCTTGCCGGCGCGCTCCAGCTCGGCCAGCTTGGTGTGGCAGCGGTTGGGCTTGGCGCCAAGCGCGATCATCTTGGTGCGGTAAAAGTCGAAGAACTCAGCAGGATGCGCCTCGTAAAAGCTATGCGACAGCATGGTCTCGGGCGGATAGGCAAACTGCTGGTGATACAGGCCGTCCACACTGCGGAAATCGGGGATGCCACTTGCCGTGGAAACACCAGCGCCGCCAAAGAAGACCACGCGCTTGTGGGTGTCAAACAGATCCGCCAGCGCGGCGGAGGCCTGCCTGGGGTCCGATATTGCCTGCGTCATATGAGTCCTCCGTCCTTGTTAGTCGGGCAGCGTTGGGCGACGTCCCAGCATGCGGCCTTTGAGTCAGCATGCGCGGAGCCCACCCCGCCCCTGTTGCGTTAATCTTAAGCCTGCCAACCCCGTCGAAAGGACACCATGCCTCAGACTTACACCTTTGCCTCGTGGAACGTTAACGGCCTGCGCGCCGTGCTCAAAAAGGACCCGAGCTTTATTCAGATCGCGCAAGAACTCGACGTCGACATCTTGGCGCTGCAGGAGACCAAGCTGCAAGAGGGTCAGGTCGATATTGACCTGCCCGGCTATCACCAAACCTGGAGCTACGCCGAGCGTAAAGGCTATTCGGGCACTGCGGTCTTTAGCCGCCAGGAACCGCTGCGCGTGCTGCACGCCGACGCGCTGCTACCCTACGCCGGCGAGGGCGAGGCGGCCGAGCTCGTCGCCCAAGCCGCAACCGAGGGCCGCGTCTGCGCGCTCGAGTTCGACAAGTTTTGGTTCGTGGATGTCTACACGCCCAACGCCCAAAATGAGCTCGCGCGCATCGATGTACGCATGGCCTGGGACGATGCCTATCGCGGCTTTTTGAGCGCACTTGAGCGCGAGACCGGCAAGCCCGTCGTAACCTGCGGCGACTTTAACGTGGCGCACGAGGAGATCGACCTTAAGAACCCCAAGTCCAACCGCGGCAACGCCGGTTTTTCGGACGAGGAGCGCGGCAAGTTTACCGAGCTGCTCAACGCCGGGTTTACCGATACCTGGCGCGCGGCAAACCCCGACGTCGAGGGCGTCTACAGCTGGTGGAGCTACCGCTTTAATGCCCGCAAGAACAACGCAGGCTGGCGCATCGACTACTTCCTGGTAAGCGACGCAATCGCCGACAACGTACGCGACACCGGCATCCGCGGCGACATCTTCGGCAGCGACCACTGCCCCGTCACCCTCACGCTAGAGCTCTAGCGCCAAGCAATTCCTGGGGGACAGAGGAAAACAGATCATGTGACCCCTCTCCCCCTATAAGTTGCGGTGGAGTAGTTCCTGTTTGGGCAGCAAATAGCCAAAAACGAGAACTATTCCACCGCAAGTTCGTGTGGGAACGCGAAATGCCCTACAGTCCGTATTTCACGACGACACGGTTAATGCGACGGCACCAAGGCTTGTACAAGGCGGCCAAAAACACGCAGGTCGCAAGGCCGTGCGTGATATCGAATGGCACCGCCGTGGCAAGACGCGCTACGGCGCCTGCCCAGGTGAGCGGCTGCACAAAACCGATGATGTCATACGCATTGATCACGACGCCGTACAGCAAGCCCGACGCAAAGCCATACGCCATCAGCGCCGGCAATCGCACGGTGCCGTCGGCGCGGTCGAACGCACCCGCGTACGCCAGCGCGCCGCCAACATAGCCAACCAGGCCCCAGGCATACATCTGCCACGGCGTCCACATGCCCTGCCCAAAAAAGAAATTGCTGGTCAGCGCCGCCAACGCACCGACCATAAAACCATTGCGGCGACCAAGCGTCGCCCCCGCGATAATGGCGATGGCGCTCGCCGGTTTAAAGTCGGGAATGGGCCCAAACAGAATGCGCCCCGCCGCCGCCAGTGCCGCCAGCACCAGCGTGGGCATAATCTGGCGCAAGCCCGGACGAGATGCCTCGTAACCCGCAAAGAACAGCGCGAGCACCAGCGCCACCACAATCAGCATGGCCAACGCCGCCTGCTCAACACCCGCCAGCAACGCGGCAGCCATCACCGCCGGCACCGCCAACAACAGCGGGATCTCCAGTTTTGCAAGCAAACGCGAGAAACGACAGTCCGTCATCCCATCACGCCCTATAGAACACGTTGTCGGCAAAGAAGTCGGCCGGGGACTCCATGCAGGCAATCTCGCCGTCAAACATCATGGCGACGTCGTCGGCTACCTGCTCGGCAAAGTCCAAATCGTGCGTAGCCATGATGACGGTGCCGCCAGCCTTCGCATGGTCACGCAGGGCGCGGGCGATGGTGCGGCGGCTGAACAGGTCTAGACCCTTGGTGGGCTCATCGAGCAATAGCAGTTCGGGGCCGATTAGCAGCAGTTTTGCCAATGCAAGCAGTTGACGCTGCCCGCCCGAAAGATCGTACGGATGGCGTCCATCCAGACCCGACAACCCCAAGCTCGCCGCACGCTCCCGCGCCAAGTTCTCGTCATATCCGCAGGTCGAGGCCCATTCCATCAGCTCATCGCGAACCGTCTCGGCAACCAGCAATGCTTTGGGATTCTGAGGCAGCAGCGCCGCCGAGGCCGCTCCGCGCACCATGCGGCCGCGCTGCAGCTTGGCGGTCTTCGCCAGCACCGAGAGCATCGTCGACTTGCCGCAGCCGTTACCGCCAACAACCGCATGCACCGCACCGGCCGAAAACGACGCATCGAGCCCACGCAACACCCAGCCGGACGCTCGATCGTAGCGAAACCAACCTTCCGACAGGGTGGTAGCCGACCCAACGTGCATTTTTTGGAGTATTCTGCTTCCATCCGTGCGCGAGAAGGCTTCCAAGCCGTTCTCGAGCGACGTTTGCGCCACAAATTCGGACAATTTGTCCAATTCTGAACTTTTTTTCGCGCTCGATACGTCCCCGGGCGGCTCCAGAGAGCCCAAATTGTCCTCACGCCTGCTGAATACTCCGTTTTTTGCACATCGGATGGCACCCCACCCCAACGTGTCATCGGAAAACAGCGATTCTCGGCGTCCCAAAGATGCCATATCCGCCGCCTCGTGCACGCGGCCATCCTCAATCCGGTACGCACACGTCGCGTATTCGAGCATTGGGCGCGGCTGATGCGTCGCCACAACAACCGTGCAGCCCAGCTCGCGATTCACACGAAACAGCGCGTGCAGGAAATTCTTCTCGGCAACGGGATCGAGCTGAGACGTGGGCTCGTCGAGCAGCAGCACGTGCGGGCGCAGCGCCAGAACGGCGGCAAGCGACAGCAGCTGCTTGCGGCCACCCGAAAGCGTATCGGTATCGCGGTGGAGCCAATCCTCCAACCCAAAGAAATAGCTGGTCTCGGCCACGCGACGGCGCATCTCGTCACGCGACATGCCTAAGTTTTCCAGGCCAAACGCCATCTCGTGCCACACGGCCTCGCACACGATCTGGTTCTCGGGATCCTGGAACACATAACCCACGCGCTCCGCCGATGCCCGCACATCCATGTCGGCGACGGGCTCGCCCAGCACGCGCGCATCGCCAGTGCGCTCGCCCGCCGGAGCGATCTCGGGCTTGAGCAGCGACAGCAGCGTCGACTTACCCGATCCGGTACCGCCAACAAGCAGCGCAAATGCACCTTGGGGAACAGACCAGTCGAGCCCCTCGAGCACCGCAGCCTCAGCCCCGGGGTAGGTAAAGCTCAGACCCCGTACCTCAATCGCAGGCACATCAGAGCCGCACGCCCCGCCCGTTACCGAGCAGCTATCCAACCGGGTCATCAGCCAAACCTCTTCTCGTCAATCGCGTGCAACACACAGGGCAACACCATCCAAGCCGCGTACACAATATAGCCAGGCCACGGCGCCGGCACCGAAAGCTGAGGGTAAAACGAATACTGCGTTGTCGCGGCCCACGCCGCCGCAACCGCAGCGGCGCCAAACAGCGCAAGCCCCACCAGCGCGGCAACGTCGCCGCGCCCCAGTCGATACCGCGCATACGTCGTACGACGCGTCGCAGCACCCCACCCGCGCGAGCGCATCGTGTCCGCGCGCTCCAGCGAATCTTCCATGCCCCAGCCCATCAACACGCTCGATGCCCGTAGGCGCGAACGCACGGGATCGGCCGGCGCGCGACCCGGCACATCAATCGCATCCTGCACCGCCAGTACCGTACGACCGCGGCGCAAAAACTGTGGGATAAGCCGCATGCACATCGAAATCATGAGCGCGATCACCGGTGCGGCGTTACCCAGAAGCGCAAGCACCTTGTCGTAGCCAAGCATCGACGCCGCAGCCTCAAACCACAGTACGCTCGCCACAAACAACCCGCCCATGCACAGGCCGTATACCATACTCTCCAGATACACCGCACGCATGCCAATACGAAACAGCTCCGTCGAGCCCGATGCACCAAACAGCGGATTGAGCACCGCGATAATCAAAATCACCGGCAGCTGCCAGCGAAGCGCCCCCAACGTGCGCGCAGCACCGCGCGTCGCAAGCCCGTACGCCAGCCCACCCGCAAGCGACAGCGCGATCAGCACCGGTTGCATCGAGAACATGGTGAGCCCCAGCGTCAGCACCATGTAGAGGGCCGGCACAGCCGGATGCGACATCGAGAACGCCGCGACGGGCTCGCCGCCAAACTCCTCTCGCATGTTGTCCACGGGCACCCCCGTCCCCTCGCTCAAACGACAGCTCCGCGGCATCGCCAACGCCGCACGCAAGCAGCGCAAACGCCACGCCGGCGGTGCAAGCCTCAACCGCCGAAAACCAATCGCTACGCGCTCAACATATGCCTGCGGTATCATATTGCGCCGTGTATCGTTTCCAAACACACGTCTCTATAACGTAACAGGAGATCACATGGACGCAACCGCAATTATCCTCGCTGCCGGCGAGGGCACCCGCATGAAGTCGAACCACTGCAAGGTTTCGCACAAGATCCTGGGCAAGCCCATGGTCCAGTGGATCGTCGACGCCACCATCAAGGCCGGCTGCAGCCGCGTCGTGGTCGTCATCGGCAGCCACGCCGACGAGATGCGCGCCCTCATCGACGGCGCCTACGCCAGCAGCGCCACCAAGGTCGAGTGCGTCGAGCAGACCGAGCGCCTGGGCACCGGTCACGCCGCGAAGGTCGCGCTCGAGGCCTGCGGCATCGCGCAAGGCCCCGTCGTGGTGCTCAACGGCGACCTGCCGCTCATCACCGCCGACACCGTCGCCAAGTTCGCGCAAACCGTCGCCACCGGCGAGCTCGCCTGCACCGTCATGACCATGACCCCGCCCGACCCCTTCGGCTACGGCCGCATCAAGCTGGGCGCCGATGGTCAGATCGAGCGCATCATCGAGCAGAAGGACTGCACGCCCGAGCAGGCCGCCACGCTGCTGGAGTGCAACGCCGGCTGCTACGCCTTTGACGGCGCGCAGCTCGCCGCCCATATCAACGAGATCGGCAACGACAACGCGCAATCCGAGTACTACCTGCCCGACATGCTCGAAATCCTCAAGGGTCACGGCCAGGCGGTCTCCATCTTCCACTGCGATGACTACCGCGACGGCCTGGGCGTCAACAGCCGCATTCAGCTCGCGCAGCTCACCGCCATCGCGCGCGACCGCATCAACGAGCACTGGATGGCCGAGGGCGTCACGTTCATCGATCCCACGCAGGCCTGGATCGGCCCCGACGCCGTTATCGGCCGTGACACCGTCGTGTGGCCGCAGACGCACCTGATCGGCCACGTCACCGTGGGCGAAGAGTGCCAGCTCGGCCCCAACAGTCGCCTCACCGACACCACCGTCGGCAGCGGCTGCACCATCGATGAGACCATCGCCATCGAGGCCGTCATCGAGAACGGCGTCGACTGCGGCCCGCGCGCCTACCTGCGCCCGGGCACCCACATGCTCGACGGCTCCAAGGCCGGCACGCACGTGGAGATCAAGAAGTCCACGATCGGCGAGGGCTCCAAGGTGCCGCACCTGTCCTACATCGGCGACACCACCATGGGCTCCGGCGTCAACGTGGGCGCGGGCTCCATCACCTGCAACTACGACGGCGTGCACAAGCACAAGACCGTCATCGGCAAGGACGCCTTCATCGGTTCCGACACCATGATGGTCGCGCCCGCCCAGATCGGCGACGGCGCGCTCGTGGCCGCCGGCTCCGTCATCACCGAGCCGGTCCCGGCCGACGCACTTGGCCTGGGCCGCGCCCGTCAGGTAAACATTGAGGGCTGGGCCGCCGATTATCGCCGCCGTCTGCACGAGGACGACGAGGTATAACGTTTTACCAAGCATCTAAGGAGCTGTTCCCATGGGGGCGGCTCCTTTTTCTATCGTGACCTGCGCAACCGGATGAGTGGTCGGTTCGTGTCCGTTGACGGTAAAGACGTTATCAAGACTCGATAAACCCCGCCGCGCGGTTACAATGCAACAAGGCATCTATATGGCATTCGATATAAAGGAGAAGGGTAATGCCGATTAATGATCCCGAGAAGTCGGAGAATATGCGCAAGTCCATCCGCGTGTATTCCGGTTCCTCCAACCGTCCCCTCGCTCAGAAGATCGCTGAGTACCTTGGGGTCGAGCTTTCGGGCCTTACGCTAAAGCAGTTCGCCAACGGTGAGATTTACGCCCGCTACGACGAGACCGTCCGCGGCGCCGACGTCTTCCTGATTCAGTCCGTGGCCGGCGGCAACGTCAACGACATGCTCATGGAGCTGCTCATCGCCACCGACGCTGCCAAGCGCGCATCCGCCCGCTCCATCACCGCCGTTATCACCCACTACGGCTATGCCCGCCAGGACCGCAAGGCCGGCCCGCGCGAGCCCATCACCGCCCGCCTCGTCGCCAACCTGCTCGAGCGCGCCGGCGTCAACCGCATCATCACCCTCGACCTGCACCAGGGCCAGATCCAGGGCTTCTTTGATATCCCGGTCAACCACCTGTCCGCACTGCCGCTGTTTGGCCAGTACTACAACGACATGCACTTCGACACCGACAACCTGGTTGTCGTCTCCCCCGACGTGGGCCGCGCCAAGGCCGCCAAGAAGCTGTCCGACATGCTCGGCTGCGACCTGGCCATCGCCCACAAGGGCCGTCCGCGCCACAACGCCGCCGAGGTCATGGGCATCATCGGTGACATCAAGGGCAAGACCTGCATCATCAACGACGACATGATCGACACCGCTGGCACCCTGTGCGCCAACGTCAAGGAGCTCAAGGCTATGGGCGCTGGCGACATCTACGTCTGCGCCACCCACGGCATCTTCTCCGGTCCGGCCATCGAGCGTCTGAACGACGCCCCGATCGTCGAGTGCCTCGTCACCGACGCCATTCCCGTCGAGGTCGGCGGCAAGATCAAGACCATCTCGGTCGCCGAGGAGTTCGCTCAGGCCATCTCCGCCGTTTACCACGAGGAGCCCGTCTCCACGCTCGTCGGCGGCGACTTCGCGCTGTAGTCGCATCGTCCTTGCAACCCGGCGCATCGCCGTCGGAACAGAAGAAACCCCCGCGCTCCCCCTTGCTTCGCAAAGGTCGCGCGGGGGTTTCTTCTGTTCCGACGGCTCGCTCTGCCGCGGCCGCGCTTTTGTCTGGTGGGATTTCGCTGAAGCAAAGCCTCGCCTTCGGCGGGCGTGGTAGCCTTTGTCGTTGATTAAACTTTTTATGTAACGGAAGGACAAATATGGCAGCTGCACAGCCGCTTAAGATTCGCATGGTTGCCGGGCTTGGCAACCCTGGCGAGGAATATGCCGAGACCCGCCACAACGCCGGCTTTAAGGCGATCGACGAGCTGGCCCGTCAGGCCGGCGTCACGTACTGGAAAAACCAAGCCGGCGCCGAGGTCGCGCTCATCAACATCAACGATCCCGAGGAAGAGGGCGGTAAGCGCCAGATTGTGCTGGTCAAGCCGCAGTCGTACATGAACACCTCGGGCGGGCCCATCTCCAAGCTCTGCCGCGAGTACAAGATCAAGACCGAGGAGCTGCTCGTCATCCACGACGAGCTCGACATTCCCGCCGGTGACGTACGCGTCAAGGTGGGCGGAGGCCATGCCGGTCACAACGGCCTGCGCTCCATCATCGACAAGATGGGCAGCCGCGACTTCAGCCGCATCCGCACCGGCATCGGCAACCCTCCCGGCAAGATGGCCGTCGCCGACTACGTTCTTAAGCAGCTGCGCGCCCGCGAGGCCGAGGATTTCCAGGACACCTGCGCCCGCGCCGCAGATGCCGCCGGTCTGGCCATCGTCCACGGCGTAATCTACGCCCGCGATCACGTAAACGGCGCCGCTTCCGCCAACGGCAAGCACTAGAACCTACTATTTAGGGACAGGTTTATTTTGGCAGGTTCTGTATGCGGAAACACCGCAGCGGCCGCACCGCAATAAACCCTGTGCCGCCATACATATGCAGCGCTCCAATGGGGGCCGGTCTCACCGATGTGCGAGGCCGGCCCCATTTGCCGTTTTACCTGATAAAACCGACCAAAATAAACCTCTCCCCCTTTGGTAGGCCAAAGTGGATAAACCCTGCTCCCAACCGCCGAAGACACACGTAAGTGACATGTCCATGAGGGTATAATTTGCACCGTATGTCTGCACAACGCCTGTGCGCGTACGGTTTTACTCGGGCTACCGTCCATTTCCGTGGAGGCACGGTTCGGCAGCCCTAACAAGAGAGGGGTTCTATGTATAAGATCCTGGAGAAGACGCAGTTCTCGGAGAAGGTGTTCAAGTTCCGCATCGAGGCGCCCGCAATCGCCAAGCATGCGCACGCTGGACAGTTCCTCATGGTTCGCGCCAACGAGACGGGCGAGCGTGTCCCGTTTACCCTGGCCGGCTGGAACGGTGACGAGGGCTGGGTCGAGTTCATCTTCATGGTGATCGGCAAGACCACCGAGATGCTTTCCACCTACGAGGCCGGCGAGTCACTGCGCGACGTCGTGGGCCCGCTGGGCGTTCCCACCGAGATGGCCGAGGGCCCCTGCGCCGTCATTGGCGGCGGCGTCGGCTTGGCAATTGCCTTCCCGGTCGCCAAGCACCTGGTCGAGACCGGTCACGAAGTTCACGCCATCATGGGCGCCCGCACCAAGGACCTCCTGCTCATGGAGGACCAGTTCCGCGAGCTCCTCGACGAGGACCACATCCACATCACCACCGACGACGGCTCCTACGGCGAGCAGGGCGTTGTTACCGCTCCGCTGGAGCGCCTGCTGCAGGACAAGGCCGTGAGCCAGGTCTTCTGCGTCGGCCCCGTTCCGATGATGAAGTTCTCGACCCTCACCGCCCAGAAGTACGACACCCCCATCACCGCGTCCCTCAACCCCATCATGGTTGACGGCACCGGCATGTGCGGCTGCTGCCGCGTCGAGGTGGGCGGCGTGACCAAGTTCGCTTGCGTCGACGGCCCCGACTTCGATGCCACCCTGGTCGACTGGGATGACCTTCGTGCCCGCCAGGCCGCTTACCGTTCCGAAGAGGGCGAGTCCCTCAAGGCCTATGAGGAAAAGAGCTGCGCATGCCACTAGTTAACGGTCGTTTCGTTGCCGATATGAAGTCGCCCCGTACCCCCGATAACGAGGAGCCGGCTGCCGAGCGCGCCTGCGACTTCCGCCCCGTCGACAAGGGCTTCACCGAGGAGATGGCGCTGGCCGAGGCCGAGCGCTGCCTCAACTGCAAGAAGCCGTTCTGTGTTGAGGGCTGCCCCGTCAACATCAACATCCCCCGCTTTATCGAGCAGATCCGCGCGAAGGACTTCGGCGGCGCTCTCGATACCATCCGCGAGGACTCCATGCTTCCCGCTATCTGCGGTCGCGTCTGCCCGCAGGAGAACCAGTGCGAGGGCAAGTGCATCCGTGGTAAGAAGTCCGAGCCCGTGGCCATCGGCCAGCTCGAGCGCTTCCTGGGTGACCGCCCCGAGCTCGCCTCCACGCCCAAGATGGCCCCCAAGAACGGCAAGAAGGTCGCCGTCGTCGGCTCTGGCCCGTCCGGCATCACCTGCGCCGGCGAGCTCGCCCGCAACGGCTTTGACGTCACCGTCTTTGAGGCCTTCTTCACCGGCGGCGGCGTGCTGGTCTACGGCATCCCCGAGTTCCGTCTGCCCAAGGCAGTCGTCAAGCGCGAGATCGACGGCCTGGAGGACATGGGCGTCAAGTTTGAGTACAACTCCGTCGTGGGCAACATGGCCACGGCCGAGGAGCTGTTCGAGCAGGGCTTCGACGCCATCTACGTGGCGACCGGCGCTGGCCTGCCCAAGTTCCTCAACGTCCCCGGCGAGAACCTGCCCAACGTCTTCTTCGCAAACGAGTACCTCACCCGCGTGAACCTGATGAAGGCCAACAAGTTCCCCGAGTACGACACCCCCACCAAGCACGGCAAGAACGTCGTCGTCTTTGGTGGCGGCAACGTGGCTATGGACGCCGTCCGTACCGCCAAGCGCCTGGGCGCCGAGCACGCCATCATCGCCTATCGTCGTACCGAGGACGAGATGCCCTGCCGTCGCGCCGAGCTGCACCATGCCAAGGCCGAGGGCGTCGAGGTTCTGCCGCTCGTTTCCCCGCTCGAGTTTGTCGCTGGCGAGGACGGCTCCGTGTGCGCCGTCAAGGTCCAGAAGATGGAGCTCGGCGAGCCCGACGAGTCCGGCCGTCGTCGCCCGGTGCCCATCGAGGGCGCCATCGAGGAGATTCCCTGCGACGTCGCAATCTCGGCTATCGGCACCAACGCCAACCCCTTCGCAAAGAAGATCGGCGGCAAGATGGAGCTCAACAAGTGGGGCTACATCATCGCCGACGAGGAGACCGGCCAGACCACCGATCCCCGCATCTGGGCCGGCGGCGACATCGTCACCGGTGCCGCTACGGTCATTCTGGCGATGGGCGCCGGCAAGAAGGCCGCTGCCTCCATCACCAAGAGCCTGCTGGGCGAGTAATCACCCTCAACGCTAGCCATCAAACGGCAAAGTCCCCGTCGAGCACACGCCCGGCGGGGACTTTTTTTATGTTGGCCGACCGACCGCCACAAAGGGGACAGGCACCTTTGTGGTGGTTTTTGGTCGGTTAGCCTTCGAACTGCGCTACTTTGTAGCGGTAGGCCGCGGCGATGACGTCCTTGCAGCCTTCGCGGCCCAGCTTGGCGCGGTTGACGACGATGTCCTTGCCGCTCGTCATCTTCCACTTTCCGGCACTGTAGCGCTTATAGAACGCCTCGCGCGCCTTCTGCTGCTGCTTGACCAGCTTGGCGCCCTTCTTTTTGTTAAGGCCACGCTTCTTGCGCACGATCTCGACGCGGTCCTCAAATGGCGCAGTCACCAGCACGGCGATGTGGTTGGGGTTGTTGCGCAGCAGATAATCGGACAGACGGCCTTCGATAATGCAGCTCTCGGTCTCGCCCAGATCCAAAATCACCTGGCTCATCTTTTGGAACAACTTGTCCGAGTACGAACGCGCATCGTAGCGGTCGGGCAGAAACGCCATGTTCTCCACGGCCAGACGCTCGTCGTAGGCGGCCATCTTGTCGAGCGACTCGCCCGCGCGCAGCGACGCACGCACCAGCAGCTCGTTATCGTACAGCGGAATCCCCAGCTCATCGGCAAGGATACGGCCAATCTCGTGGCCCTCGGCACCAAAGTCGCGCGCGATGGTAATGACCACAGGACTCTTCTTGTTCTCCAGATCGCTCATCGCGATTCCTTTCTCTATGTGACAAAGGGACTGTCCCTTTGTCACATTCTACGCTGCCACCATTCGCCTCTGATATGCCCTCACCAGCAGCGAGATACCAAAGTTGAGCACAAAGTACATCGCAAACACCAGGCCATAGAGCATAAGCACCTGCGACAAGTCGATCGCATGCGCCATCACGACGTTTGCCGTGTACATGAGCTCGGCCACGTTAATGCCCGAAAGATACGAGCTGTCCTTGATGACAGTCGTGCACTGGCTAAACAGCGCCGGAATGATCGTCTTAAACGTCTGCGGCAGAATGATGTAGCGCATGGTGGCAAAGAAGCCAAAGCCTTGGCTCTGCGCTGCCTCAAACTGGCCGCGCGGAATCGAGTTGAGGCCGCCGCGCACAATCTCGGCCATAACGGCGCTGGTAAACAGCGTAAAGGCGATGGTCGAAATCACAATGTCCAAACCCTGCACCGTAAAGTAGATAAACAGGATCCACAGCAGGTTCGGCGTGCAACGGAACAGCTCGATATAGGCGCTCACCAAAATACGGAACGGGCGGGGCGCATAGCTTTTAACGAGCGCCAGCACCGTGCCAAAGATGAGCGAGAAAAAGATCGACAGCGCCGAGATCTCGATTGTCTTAACAAAGCCGCCCCAAATGTAGAGCAGGTTGGTCGCGTTGAAGATTTCCATGCGCTAGGCCTCCTCTACGTTGTCGAGCCCCAGCTCGGCCAGGCTCACGCCGCGCGGACGCTCCTTGGAGCGGCGCTCGAGCCACTGTACCAGCATGGCGAGCGGAAAGCAGATGATGAAGTACATAAGGCAGCAGACGATGTATCCCTGCAGGTAACCGTACAGACTCACAAAGTTGTCGGAACGGTACATAAGGTCGCCGCCGGCCACAAGCGCCAGCACCGACGTATTCTTGACCAGGTTGAGCGCCTGGTTACACAGCGGCGGCAGAATGATCTTGAATGTCTGGGGCAGCACAATGTACCAGTATGCCTGCGCACGGGTGAAGCCTTGGCTCTGGGCCGCCTCCATCTGACCGCGCGGAACCGCCTCGATACCAGTGCGGATGACCTCCGAAATGTAGGCCGCGTGATACAGGCCCACACCCAAGAAGCCCAGCACGAACGGCGCGATGCGCACCGGCTGGTCGGCACCGGTTATGGCCTGCAAAAACTGCGGACCGGCCATGTACATAAAGAGCACCTGCACGGGCAACGGAGTGTTCTGGTAAAACTCCACGTACACGCGGCTTATGGCGCGCAGCACGCGCGAGCGAGTGGTAGAGAACACACCCAGCAGCGTGCCCAGTACCAGCGACAGCAGCAGACCGGCAACGACCACCTGTAGCGTCACGCCAAAGCCCTCCCAGAAGGGCCCCATGTTTTGAAATGTCGTCGACCAGCGGTCGGCGTCAAACAATCCTTCGAGCATTTGATTCCTTCCTTGGACGATGCGCCTATACAAGACCCCAGGTCTTGACCTCTTGGTCGAGCCAGCCATCGGCCAGGCGATCGCAAATCACCTGATCGACCACGGCCGAAAGGTCGCAGCCCTTCTTGGTCGCCACGCCGTAGCCCTGCTCGCCAAACTTGACCTCGGGCTGCAGCAGCTCAACGGTCTCGTTCATGTAACCGGCCAGCGTGGAGCGGTCCATGGCAAAGACGTCGATATTGCCAGCGTCGAGCGAACTCTTGATGATGGGGTAGCCGCTAAAGGCCCTAAACTCGGGCTCGCAGCTAAAGCCGTTGTCCTTGATCATCTGCTCGATCAGGCTCTGCGTGGTAGCGCCCTGGCTCACGCCAATGACCTTGCCGTCCAGATCCTCAATCGAGGTAAAGCCCGAACGCTTCTTGACCATGAGTCCCACGTAGTCGGTACGGTACGGCGTCGAGAAATCCCAGCTCTTCTTGCGCTCGTCGGTGATGGTGTAGGTCGCCGCGACCACGTCAAGTTGGCCGTTATCGATCAGCGGGCCGCGCGTCTTGGGCGTTACGTCGGTAAACTCGACAAGCTCCTGGGCACGGGCCTCCTTGTAGCTCACGCCAAAGACGGCAGCGGCGATCTGGTAGCACAAATCGACTTCCATGCCCTCAAAGCGGCCCTTGGCGGTGTCGTAATAACCGTATCCGGGAACGTCCTTCTTAACGCCGGCATTCAGATGGCCACGCGACTTGATGGCCGCAAGCTTGGACCCCTTGTCGGAGCCCTCGCCGCTGGTGGAGTTGCCGCAACCGGTAAGCGCGGTCCCCGTCAGCGCAAGCATGCCGGCGCCCGCCAGCTGCAAAAAGTGACGGCGCGACACGGCCGCCCTCGTCATATCCGTCATGTCCATCACCGCGCCTAGTGCAGAATCTTGGACAGGAACTCGCGGCAGCGCGGGTTCTCGGGGTTATCGAAGAAGTGCTCGGGCGTGCCCTCCTCCAGGATGCGGCCGTCCTCCATAAAGATGACGCGGTCGGCCACCTGGCGCGCAAAGCCCATCTCATGCGTCACGCAGATCATGGTGATGTCCTCCTGCGCGAGCTCAATCATAACGTCCAGGACTTCCTGGACCATCTCGGGGTCGAGCGCCGAGGTCGGCTCGTCAAACAGGATGATGGGCTGCTTGGTGCACAGGGCACGGGCGATGGCGATGCGCTGCTGCTGACCGCCCGAGAGATTCTGCGGATACTCGCCGGCCTTATGCGCCATGCCGACGCGCTTGAGCGCGGCGATAGCGATCTCGGTCGCCTCCTCCTTGCTCTTCTTTTGCAGCTTGATGGGCGCGAGCGTCAGGTTGCCGAGCACCGTCATGTTGGGATACAGGTTGAACTGCTGAAACACCATGGAGCTGTACTTACGAGCCATCTCCAGGTGATTCTTTTTGGTGAGCGGCGTACCGTCGATGACGACCTCGCCCGACGTGGGCTCCTCCAGATAATCGACGCAACGGATGAGCGTCGACTTACCCGAACCGGAAGGCCCGATCATTACGAGCTTCTCGCCGCGCTTGACGGTGAGATTGATATCTTTGAGCACATGCAGGTCGCCAAAGTACTTGTTGAGATGCTTGATCTCGATCATGTCTGCCATGAATGTCCCTTCCCTGCGTTTACACGAGTTGAACTATTGTACGGAAAGAACCGCGTTTCCGCAGCCCACACTACATTCCCGTAAAGAACCCGCAACCTTCCACCTGCTCGTTGGCGCTCATTGGGGACAGGCTTAAATGAGTACCTGCTCATTGGGCACTCATTTAAGCCTGTCCCCAATGAGTGCCCAATGACCAGCCAGGGGAGGCGCCCTTCATCGGCCAACAAAAAGGGCGCGACCGCAATGGTCACGTCCCCTTAACATCAACTATGTACCGCTCGGCCCTTACGCAAGCTTTGCGCCAACAATCTTGGCAGCCGCAGGCTTGTCGAAGTTGCCGCCGGTGGCCTTGCCGAGCGCACCCATAACCTGGCCCATCTGCTTCTTGGACGTGGCGCCCAGCTCGGCGATGACCTGCTCGATCAGGGCCTCGAGCTCCTCGCCCGAAACCCGCGCGGGCAGCAGACTTTCCAGAATCTTGACCTGCTCGGTCAGGTTGTCGGTACGCTCCTGGTCGGTACCGGCCTTGATGGACATCTCCAGCGTCTCGCTCGTCTGCTTAATCAGACGCTTGATCATGCTGTTGACGTCCTCCTCGGTCACATCGCGGCGCTCGTTAACCTCGATATTCTTCACCTCGGCCTTAACCTGGCGAATGATGGACAGGCGAACCTTGTCCTTGGCCTTCATGGCCGCGATCATTTCCTTCTGCAGCTCTTCGTTGGTCATCTGCAAATCCTCTCTAATAGCGTGGGCGGCACTCGCGCGAGCACCGCCCCATGATTACTCAGTCGTCGACGAATCGTCGGTCGAACTCTTGGTGACGCCCTTCAGGCTGACGTTGTATGGCACGTCTTTGGGCATGGGATTAACGGTGATGTCGGCATCCTTCTTGTACTGCTCTAGCCACTCGCTGTACGCGGTGCTGGCCGCCTGCGTCTTCACCACGTTGGAGACATACTTCTTGATGTCCTTGGGCACCTGGTTGATGTCATCAACCTGATTATCGACATGGAAGTAGTCGGTGCACTTGATGATGTGGTAGCCATAGGTCGACTCGACGACTTCGCTCACGTCGCCCTTGTTGAGTCCCTCGAGCGCCGTCTGGTAGCTGTCGACGAAAGTGGTGAGCTTATCCCAGCCCACATCGCCCTTCTTCTCCTTGGAACCGGTGTCCTCGGAGTACTGCTCAACGGCGTCCTCAAAGCTCAGCTCACCGGAGTTGATCTTGTCCAGGCACTCCTGCGCCTTGGCCTTGGCGGCAGCCTTGTCCTCGTCGGAAGCGTCGGAATCAACCTTGATCAGGATGTTCGACGAGCGGCGGGCGTCGTTGTAGCTGGACAGGTTTTCGTTGATGTAATCGACAATCTCGCTGTCCTTGGGCTTGCTCGTGGGCGCGACGGCATCCTTGAGTTTCTGCTGCGCCAGACTCTCCTTGAGTGAGTCCTTGTAGGTGTCCTCGGTATAGCCGTAGGTCTTGAGGGTCTTCTTAAAGGCCTTGGCACCGCCCGCGCTCTTGCACGCGTCCTTCCAAGCCTTCTCGACCTCCTCGTCCGACACCGTCACGCCGTTCTCCTTCTGTGCCTGTTGAAGCAGAATCTGCTGCGTGTAGGAGTCGATGAGTTGCTTGCGGTACTTCTTGGGCGTGAGGTCGTTGTCAACCAGATACTGCGCCCAATCCTTATCCTTGGTGTAGCCGTTGGACGTGCGCATGCTCATGATCTGCTTGGTCACGGTGTCCTCGGTGAGGTTGGTGCCGTTGATAGTTGCAGCAACACCGCCGGTCAGCTTGTAGCCCGAGGTGTCCTCGGCCTGCGACATAAGGCCGGAGCACGCCATCGCCGAGACGGAAAGCAGCATCGCCAGCACGCCGATGACCACCAGGACGATCTTGACGGTCTTAGACACGTACGTCTTGCGCTGCTTCTTGCGAGAGCTGGAGGCAGCGCGGGCCTGCTGCTCGGGCGTCGGCGCGGCCTCGGAGTTCTTTTTCTTATTTGCCATAGTTGGCCTTTCGCATAACGAATCGAACAAACGCCATTGTGTCACAACGCAGCCCCCGCGGCACGCTTGGTGCATTGGGGACAGGTTAATCTGCACCATTTTGGTGCAAAGGGGACAGCTCTGGCAGCCGGCAGTTAGGGACAGTCCCCAAGTGCCGGCTCAGCCCCACCTTAGAAGTGACGGCGGATGGCGTCGACCATGCCCTGGGGCGTGGTCTGGCCGAGCACGTCGGCTGCGGCATCGGCGTCCATAAAGATGTTCATGAGCGCCTGAAGGGCCTCGACCTGGCCGCCCGGCTCGACGATGCCCAGATTGATGACGATCTGCGCCGGCACCGGAGCGCCCATGCCAGCCATAGTGTTAAATGTCACGGGCGCGGCGGGCTTCACCACCGCGATATAGGGCTTGGCCACAAACCCCGGATCGGTATGCGGAATGGCAATGTTTGCCGCCGGCATGGCAAGACCCGTAGGGTAGGCATCCTCGCGCGTGCGAACGGCGTCGAGCCAACCGTCGACAATGTAGCCGCGCGGGGCAAGCTCGCCCTCAAGCCGCGCAAACACCTCGCCCGGCGTCGCACGCTCCCAATCAAAAAACACCAGCTCAGGCGTAAACAGCGCTTCGTTATCCGCCATACGCTCACCTCTCTCATCTAGTCACCTGGGACGTTCTTAAACGACTAGTCGTTAAAGAACGTCGCAGGTGACTACCCAAAACAAAGGGTGGCCACGTGCGCCTTGGCGCCAATGACCACCCTGACTACTCGGCTAAATTGTACTGTGCGCCACTAGCCGCGAGGCGCATCAATTGCGACCTTGCCGCTCTCCAGCACGTGAACGCGACCGTCGGCGAGCATTTGCACGACCTCGGGATACAGCACATGCTCGATCGCGTGGATGTGCTCCTCGAGTGTGTCGACGTCCCAGCCCTCCTCGACAGCCAGTGCACGCTGGGCGATGATGGGGCCGTTGTCGTAAATCTCGTTGGCAAAGTGCACGGTCACGCCGGTCACCTTGACGCCGCGAGCAAACGCATCGTCAATCGCATGGGCGCCGGTAAAGCTCGGCAGCAATGCCGGATGCAGGTTGACCACGCGATTGGGAAACGCTGCCAGCAGCGGCGTGTGCACCATGCGCATATAGCCGGCCATGACCACATATTCGCAGCCGCGCTCGAGCAGCTCATGCGCAATGATCTCGTCAGCCGCGATGGGATCGGCATAGACATCCTTGGACAGCGTGAGTGTCTGGATGCCCGCACGCTCGGCACGCTGCAGGCCCTTGGCCGAAGGACGGCTCGACACCACAAGTTCAATCGAGGCGTTGAGCTTGCCGGCGGCGATCAGGTCGATCAGCGCCTGCAGGTTGGTACCCGAACCGCTGATAAGCACGCCAATCTTAAGCGGCTCGGCCGTATCGGTGCCGGTCGGACGGGTGTAGGGTACAAAGCCTAGGCCCTCGGCAGCAACCATCTGCTCGTTAGCGCTCATCGGAGTACACGACCTTACCGGAGCCCTCGACGCACTCACCCACGCGGAACGGCTTCTCGCCTAGCGCGACCAGAGCCTCGGTCACGGCAGCCTCGTCCTCGGGGGCGACGATCAGGCACAGGCCGACGCCCATGTTGAAGGTCTTGCATGCCTCGTTGGGCGCGAGCTCGGCCTGACGCGACACGTAGGTGATGACGGGCGGAACGTCCCAGCCCATCTCGGCGCCGTTGCGGGTGACCACGGCGTCGACGTCGTCGGCGAGCGCACGGTTGAGGTTCTCGGTGATACCGCCGCCGGTGATGTGGGCGATGGCGTGCACGTTAGCGCCGCCGCGCAGCAGCTCCAGAATCGGCTTGACGTAGATGCGCGTAGGGGCCAGCAGAGCATCGGCCAGCGAAGCACCGCCGAGCTCCTCGAGCGGACGGCTCAGTTCCTCGGCCTTAGCGGCGGCCTCGGGCGTGCCCGGCTTGATGCCGTCGACACCGATGACCTTGCGCACGAGTGAGTATCCGTTGGAGTGCACGCCGGTGGAGGGCAGGCCCAGGATCACATCGCCGGGGCGAACGTTCGCGGGGTCGAGCATCTTGGGACGATCGACAACACCCACGGTAAAGCCGGCGAGGTCGTAATCGGCGGGGGCCATGACGCCCGGGTGCTCGGCCATCTCGCCGCCCACGAGCGCGCAGCCCGCGAGCTTGCAGCCGTCGGCCACGCCCTTGATGATCTTTGCCATGTGCTCGGCCTCAATGTGACCGATGGCAACGTAATCCAGGAAGAACAGCGGCTCGGCGCCCGAAGCCAAAATGTCATTGACGCACATGGCGACCAAGTCCTGGCCCACCGTCTCGTGACGGTCCATGATCTGGGCGAGCACGAGCTTGGTGCCCACGCCGTCGGTGCCGCTGATCAGGATCGGGTCTTCCATATCCTTGAGCGCGGCAGCCGAGAACAGGCCACCAAAGCCACCGATGCCGCCGATAACCTCGGGGCGGTTGGTGTCCTTGACCATCTGCTTAATAGCGTCGACGGCGCGGCCACCCTCGGCGGTATCGACGCCGGCGTCCTCATACGTCACATGCTTGCTGTCGCTCATCTGAGCCTTCCTCTCCCACTACCGTGGCGCCGCGCGGGCGCCAAACGGTGCTCATAGTTGCGTTCATTTCGGCGCGCGCCATAACAGCACGCGCCGTCATATCAACAAAACAGCAGGTAAAACCTACCAGAATAAACCTGTCCCTAAATGGCAGATTTTAGGCCTCGCCGTGCTCCTCTTCCCAGCTGCGGTCGTCGTATTTCTCGACCACGGCGTCGTCGTCAAAGTGCAACGGCTTGTCCAGGTTGCGGGGCTTAAAGCCCTCCATGAACTTGTCGCGGCCAAAGCTCTCGGGAATCGCTACGGGGTAGCGTCCGGTAAAGCACGCATCGCAGTAACCGCCCTTGGGCATGACCTTAAGCAGGCCCTCAACCGAAAGGAAGGCCAGCGAATCGGCGCCAATGTACTCGCAGATCTCATCGACCGTCTTGTTGGCGCTGATAAGCTGCGACTGCACGTCGGTATCGATACCGTAGAAGCACGGCCAGATGACCTCGGGCGAGTTGATGCGGATATGAATCTCCTTGGCGCCGGCGTTGCGCAGCATCTTGACGAGCTGCACCATGGTGGTGCCGCGGACGATGGAGTCGTCGATGACGACCAGGCGCTTGCCCTCGATGTTGTCGCGCAGCGGGTTGAGTTTCATACGCACGCCCATGGCGCGCAACTCCTGCGTAGGCTCGATAAACGTGCGGCCCACGTAACGGTTCTTGATAAGGCCCTCGCCAAAGGGAATGCCGCTCTCGTGCGAATACCCCTCCGCGGGCGGCAGGCCGGAGTCAGGCACGCCGATGACCAGGTCGGCCTCGACGGGCTCCTCATGTGCCAGCTGACGACCCATGTCGTAACGGCAGGCGTAGACGCTCTTGCCGTTCATGATGGAATCGGGGCGGGCGAAGTAGACCTGCTCAAAGATGCAGTTAGCAGGCTCTTCGGCAGCGGGCACACCCTGCTCGGACACAAGGCCCTCGGCGCTGATGCGCAAAATCTCACCGGGACGGACGTCGCGGACGTACTCGGCGCCCACAATGTCGAGCGCACAAGTCTCGGAGGCGACGACCCAGCCGCCGGCGCGGGTGACACGGGTGGTGGCGTCGACCGTCGCGGCGCCGTCCTGCGACGGCAGCTTCGAAACGGATGCGGCATCGGCCTGGTCCAGGCCCTCGTCCACCAGCTTGCCCAGCACGAGCGGGCGAATGCCGTGCGGATCGCGGAATGCATAGAGCGCCTGCTCGTTGATGAGCGTCATGGCGTAGCCGCCACGCACGAGCTCCATGGTCTTGCGAATGCCCTCGCGCAGATGGCCTGTACGCTGAGTAAAGTAGCCGATGAGTTTGGTCGCGACCTCGGAATCCGAGTTGGAGAGGAACGGCACGCCCAGCTCGATCAGCTGGCGGCGCAGCTCGTCGGTGTTGACGAGGGTGCCGTTGTGCGCGAGCGCGATAATGACGCTATTGATGGTAGAGAGGTGCGGCTGAGAGGCTTCCCAGCTCTTGGCGCCGGCGGTGCCATAGCGCACATGACCCACGGCCAGCTGACCGGAGAGCGTCGATAAGTCGGCATTGGAGAACACGCGGTCGAGCAGGCCCAGGTCCTTGCGGACCATAACCGTACCGCCGTCACCAACAGCGATTCCCGCCGATTCTTGGCCACGGTGCTGCAGTGCACGCAGGCCAAAGTACGTCAGTCGAGCCACGTCACGATCGGGCGCCCACACACCAAAAACGCCGCATTCCTCATGCAGCTGGTCGGAGTCCGGATCATACGTCGACATGGCGTTCACCTGTCCCGCGGCGCGCTCGGCCGCGCGGATGGTTTCTTGAGACATGGCATCCCCTCAGAGCCTCGTATTTTGGCGTTACCCGCCTTATTATACGCACGGCGCGACGCGCTCCCCAGCGCATGAGCAGCGCTTTTTAAAAGCCCACCGAGCTAATAATCCGTTTTGCGGCCAAACATTTTATTGGTCTGCCCAGTGCAGGCGCCCGCGCCCCCATATGGCCGCCGCGTCCACCGTTGGGGATTGCAAAGTTGCAATTGGGACGTTCGTCCTGTCTTTTAGCAGGTCGGCGGCGTATCCTAGTAACCTAGGACAAAGCGAGAAAGGTTCTGTATGGATCGAAACGAACTCGACCCCAGCGTCCCCAGCGCCACGGAGGTCAAGAAGATTCCCCTCATCATTAAAGTGTACGCCGTCCTGTGCATCCTGTCCGGCGTGGGCACACTCCCGTCGGTCGCCGTCTTTATGTGGCAGGTCATCACCGCACTCATTAACGGCAACGCCGCCGCTAAGCTCGGTGATAACACCCTGGTCGCGGTTGGCCTTATCGTCGCCGGCATTATGCTCTCGGCGGCAAGCGCGATCATCTTAATCGTCTTTGGCCTGGACCTCATCAAGGACCAGCGGCGCAATGCCGCCCGCCTGTCTTACGTCCTCATCGCATTGACCGTCGTGGAGCTTTTAGTTGACGTGATGCTCCAGGGTATCGGACCCTTCCTGCTGCGCCCCGCCATTCAGCTCGGTATCCTCATTGCGCTGTCGGCCACCGTCGACCCCACGCTACGCCAGGAGCGCGAACTGCAGCGCCGTCTGCAAGAGATGCTCGACCGCGATGCCGCCGCCGCGGGGATGCTCGGCCGCGACGAAACCGGCGAGGGCTACATCAAGCTCAACTACTTCAACCTGTTCTGGGTATTCTTCGTCTGCAGCGTGTTAGGTCTCATTCTCGAGGAAGTCTGGCATATGGTCGTCGTCGATCCCGGCGTCTATCAGGACCGGGCCGGTATGCTATTTGGCCCCTTTAGCCCCATCTACGGATTTGGCGCGGTGCTCATGACCATGGCGCTCAACCGCTTCTATAAAAAGAATCCTCTGATCATTTTCCTGGTAAGTGCCCTGATCGGCGGCGCTTTCGAGGTGTTTGTAGGCTGGTTTATGCAGACCTCATTTGGCGTGGTGTCGTGGAGCTACTCGCACATGAAACTGTTCGGCATGCCCGACCCACTCGCCGTCCTTACGGGCGGACGCACCTGCACGGGCTTTGCCTGCCTGTGGGGCCTGGGTGGCCTTATCTGGATCAAGCTGCTGCTGCCGAGGCTGCTCAAGCTCATCAACATGATTCCGTGGAAGAGTCGCTACTCGGCTACCGTCATCTTTACCGTCATTATGCTGGTCGACGGCGTCATGACGCTGCAGTCGCTCGACTACTGGTACCAGCGCGTCAACGGCACGGAGCCGGATATTCCCGTCGCGCAGTTCTACGGCAAGTATTTCGATAACGACTACATGGAGAACCGCTTCCAGAGCATGACCATGAGCCCCAAGGATGCGACGCGCGTGTAGCGCCAACCGCGCCCAAAACGCAAAATGCCCGCCGGTATCACACGTACCGGCGGGCATTTTTATAAACGAGCCTTCTATCGACGCAAGCCTCTACGCCTCGCGCTCGACCTCACTCACGCATTCATTCTTGATGGTGCCAACGAGCGCCTGCAGCGCATCGACCACGTGCGGGCGAATGTCCCCGCCGATGAGCACGAGCATGATGTCGTCACCTACGGCAAGCTCGCCGCTTGCCAGCCACACGCGCACATAGCCGACACCCGGCATCGCGCGCGTCGCCTCGATGGCGGCCTGTACCTTGCTGGCGTCGTAGCCAAACACCATGCCGCCCACCTTGTGGCCCGGCGCCACGCCATCGGTCTCGACACCGCGCGCCTCGGCCTTGGGCGTCGCGCGCACCACACCGTTATGTGTCAGATACATACCGCACGCAGGTGCCGACGAATCGGCCTTGGCCTCGCGCAGCCAAGCATCAACCGAAGGCATCATTTTGCCATTCTCGAGCATCATTTCTCCCTTACCGTCGTCGAGTAGCCAATTTGGAACGGGGCTTTTTTAGCTACTTTCGAACAACTTATTCCTCGACCGGCGTGAGCACCATGACAGCACGCGTGTTGCTCAGCGATAACGAACGACAGGTCACAAGCGTCACGACCTTGGTTGCCGAAGCGGCACGATCGGTGGCATCGCTCGCCACGGCAGAGGCACCGTCGAGCATCTCGGACAGGTAGTTCTTGAGCCCGTCATCGCCCTCAAAATTGGGCGTGCGCGCCTTGGAGTACGTATCCTCAACGACCTTGGTCGCCAGCGGACGCAGCTTATACGTAGCATCCCGTGTGATGTAGTACACATATTCAATGCTATCGAACGTTGCCTGGTCAGTCGTATCCGAAATCACGTTGAACATCGACCCATCGTTCATATGGTGGCCGTAGATCGTGGTCTGCTGGTCAACCATTCCCGGCGCGGTGTCATCGCTATCCAGGAAAATGGCCCCAGATGCATTGGCCGTACCGTCGAACAGCGTGTTGAGGTATTTGGAGTTGTTGTTGGTCTGCACCACGGGATAGTTGATGTTGGTTCCCGGCACATAAATCCAACCCACAATCTCGGGGTTTGTCTGAGCAAGCGCATCGAAGTCGATAGTCGGCACGCCGCTGGCGTCCTTATCGCTTACATATTGCTTCTCGATTTTCTGATACGACTCGCTCGCCTGCTTGTAGCCAATCTGTGCATTGATAAAGATGGCAGCGGCGGCAACAATCAGACCGATGCCGATGATGATGAGCAGAATGGGAATAATGGAGCGGCGCTTTTTGCGCGGCGGCTCAGTGTAGCTGGACGCCGCGCCGCTCGTTTGCCTCGGCGTCCGGGCCTGCTTCTTTGCCGTGCCATATGACGAAGGGCGATACGCAGCCGGCGCGTCCTGTCGACGATGCGTCGCCGGCGTCACAGGACGCGGCGCGCGCGGCTGCTGAGGAGAGGATGTCCGACCCTGCTGCGCCGCACTGGCAGCACCCGGCTTCGACGGATCGGGAATCTGAGAAGCCTTGAATCGTTTTCCCTGATAGTCGGACATGGCTCTCCTTATACTGCGGCGAAACGGCGGAACGCCTAGGCGTCAGCCATCTCCTGCTTCATCTTCTCGATAACCTTGCGGTACTCGGGGTCGCAAGCGCCCAGAATCTGCGTGGCGTAGATGGCGGCGTTCTTGGCGCCGTTGATGGCAACGCAGGCCACGGGCACGCCCGAAGGCATCTGCACCATCGACAGCAGCGAATCCATGCCGCCCAGGTCACTCGTCTTCATAGGCACGCCGATGACCGGCAGCGGCGTAAAGGCAGCCACGACACCACCCAGGTGAGCGGCCTTGCCGGCGGCGGCGATAATCACTTTGATACCGCGATCGGCGGCAGTCGAAGCCCACTCGTGGACCTTCGCCGGTGTGCGGTGTGCGCTCGCAATGACAAGCTCATAGGGCACGCCCAGCGCCTCGAGCTCGGCGGTGCAGCCTTCCATAACGCCCAGATCGGACTTGGAGCCCATGATGATCCCGACAACCGGCTTTTGATCTGCCATAAACAAAGACCTCCTGTTGAGAGCGGTGACGCGGCGGATCCGCGACCCTTAACTACTGAGAGTAGTATAGCCGCTCCCGTCCCTGCGGTCTTTGTGGTGGCGGCTGAGCCTTTCCCTCGGGAACTGGGCTTCGCGAAGTTTCCCGAGGGAAAGGCTCAGCCGCCACCCTGCGACCTACCGGGGATTGCCATGACGTACGTTGGCTGGTGAATTGGAAAGAAAGGTTAACGGAGGCTGAAAGGCAATTGGTCCAGAAAAAACCCTGACGAATCTAATTCGTCAGGGCCCTACCAACGCTCACTCGTCGTTCATCGTTAAAGCTAGATATTCTCTTCCGCCCATTTCTCGAAATCGAGTGTTCGTCTCTGAGCAGTTCGGTAGACTTCCATGTCTTCGCGAGCGCCTACCACTACGATGGCCATTTTTTCTTTAATTCTGATGAGACGGTACACGATTCGAATGCCACTTCCCCTGAGCTTGATTTTCATAAAGCCAGTCAAATCCGTACCCGCCTTGTTTCCAAGAGGCTTGCCAAATCCACCCTCGTTCTGCGGCAATGGGTTCGTTCTGATTTTTTCTATAGCCTTAAGGACAATCTTTCGTTGGGAGCCGTCCAGACGCTTAATATCCTTGAGAGCATCTGGGTAGAAAGCGACTTCGTACCCACTCATTCAAACTCGACCTCATCCATCTGATCGAGTTCGTCCTGGCTCACACCCAGCTCTTCCATAACATCAGACAGGGAAACAAGCGCATCGTCACCTGTCGCAGCCACTCTCTTAAGCGCCAACGTTAACAAGGCGAGGTCCTCCTCCGCTTGCTTCGCTTCCCTGTATTCATCGGGTGTCACAATCACAAATGCTGGCTTGTTGTGTTTGAGGACCACAACAGGATTGTCGTCCCCAACCTTCGAAAAGGCAGCCGAGCCCTTACCGTGGCTGAAATCGCTAATTGGAACAAGGTTGTCGAGCATCTGCAAGGCAGGCATACATACCTCCTAAAAATGAATTCTTTTTCGAATTCATTTTATCATTCTTTTTTGCTATATTGTGCCGCGCAACAGAAACAACCTTTTAGGATACGAATCCGAGCTTAGAATGACTGTTGGCCCTCGCACCGCCCTTGCCTCTTTTATTACGTCAAGTGGTATACAGCGAAGCAAAATGGCAATCTAAAGCACGCGGCATTCGCCTCGCATCGCTACAAAAAACAAACTGCTCCCCACCCACTCGGGCAAGGAGCAAGCCTCATTTTTATAATCAGACCGAGAACCACAAACGCAGAAACACAGGCGACTTCAGTCCCTTATCGCCGAGAGACGTTATTGTGCAGCCATTTCTTTAAGCTTCTCGGCCATCAACAAACACACGTCTTCCGATTGCGGGTACACGCCAAAATGATCGAAAAAACCATGGTCACACCCGGCATATTCGATGACCTCAACATCGATTCCTGAAGACCGTAATTTTGTAGCCCATTTTTCATCGGGGATACGAAGCGGATCGTATTCGGATGTCACGATAGTCACCGGGGAGAAATCAGTGCAGTCCTCAAGCATTAGCGCAGAAATCAACGGGTCATGAGGAGACATTTTTCCGTGTGCGCAAAGTTCGACCATCGGACCGTCCGAATCGCGAAGATGGTCGATGCGAAAACGCGCAACGTCCTCCTGATCGGCTATCGCAGGAAAATCCTCATATCCCTCGCCCTGTTCGCCCGCAAGGTCGACTTCAGGATAGATTTCGAAGGCATGGGCTACAGCTCCAGCACCCCTGAGCTGAACACACGCATTAGTAAGGCTTCCTCCCGCGGAGTCGCCGGCGACCATTATTTTATGAGGATCGATTCCGAGATCCGCGGCATGCTCGCGCACATAATCAAGAGCAAGAACGCAATCCTCGATCTGCCCCGGAAATGCCGTCTCCGGCGCCAAGCGGTATTCCGGATAAACCACCACTGCACCAGACTTTTCGGCGATGAACTCGAGCTGATGTTCAAATTGCAGAACATTCCCCGCCATAAACGCGCCGCCGTGCAGGTAAACAAGCGCCGGACTTGCCTCCTTATGATTTGGTGGCGTCCAGACGAATAAATCTATATAGCGATCGGCCGCCTCCATGAGGATCTCATCGCGCTGAACCTCACCATCGAGTAGGCGGTATGTCGGCTTATCCGGGCGATGACGCATTCCAATAAGGCTCGTCCAGCTCGGAGACATGCTAACATTCCGCATCTTCTTGCGGGATACCTCGAGAATTCGTGGGTCAAGCACATGCTCTCTTTCATCATCAGGAACCGGACGAATTTGAACCTCGAGCCCTCTCTTCTCGGTTATAAACGAGCGACTGGAAATGGCACCAATCAACGCCTCGTCGTATTGTCTACCCATCTTAAATCCCCTCTCGGCAATAACGCCAAATCGATATTTCCATAACTTTTGAGATAACGGCTTATGATGTCCTCAGTTGTCGTATATCTATGTACTAAAGAAACTGAAAACCAAGGGGTCCACCATGCCTGCAGCAAAAGACGAGTTCACTCAGCCAGAACTTCTCTATCAGACCGTTGAAAACGACATCCTCAAGAAAATAGTTTCTGGCGAACTCCCCGGCGGCAGTCAGATTCCCACCGAAACCGAGCTTTGCAAGCAATACAAAGTAAGCAGGATCACCGTAAGACGCGCCGTACAGAATCTCATTGACCAAAGCTTGCTCTACCGCCTGCGAGGCAAGGGAACATTCGTAAACCCATCGAAGCTCACCCTGAAACGAGGAACAAGCACCATTTTCAATTTGAGCGCCGACCCCCAATACGGCGATAAAACAACCAAGTCCATCTTGGAAACAGGCTTAATCAAGGCTGATGCCCACATTGCACGGGAGCTCAAAATTGACAACGGAACCGTAGTGCAACGAGTTGCGCGCTTGGTTTATATCGAAAATGCCCCCTGCGCCATCGACACCGTTTATGCAACGCAGAGCACTCTACCCGGACTGCTGGAGCTTCTCACAGACAATGCCAGTCTTTTCGACCTGATCGCCAACCATTACAGCATCGCAACCGGTATTGAGAAGCTCAAAATCACCGCAGGAATAGCGGGGCTCCAAGAAGCAAGCCTTCTCGGTTATATCGTTGGAGCCCCCGTGAGCGTTGTCGAGCACGTCACATATGCCTGCGATGAGATGCCGCTCCACTATTCAAAAACCGTTTGGCGAGCAGACGCATCGTCCTTCGAGTTCAGCATCTCAAAAGATGGACGCCTTCTCTAGCCCAAAATCCCCAGGACGCCGAGCACAATACCAGCAGCGAGAATGCCCACAATCTGCCAAATTATTTTGACCTGTTTCTTATTGCAAAGACACATGATTCCGAACGCGCAGAGCGGCAAAAGAGCCGGGAATATCCCGTCGAGCGTTTCCTGCAACTTAAACGCGGTGTCGCCGAAGTTAAGAGCGAGCGGAGTGGTAACTGCAACGGTGGTCGCTACCATTCCACCAACTACCATTAGTCCCACAATCGCCAGGCCGGACGTAACTTTGCGCATTACATCAGAATCGTTCAGCTTTGAAATCATGCCACTGCCAAGCGAATAACCATACTGAAGCCCAAACCAGCGGATCAGGATCGTTGGGACATTATAAAGAAGCAGGAACAGGATTGGGCCGAGCAGACTGCCCGAAAGGCAAAGTCCCGTCACAACGCCCGTCGCAATCATGCGAAGCGTACTGGCGATCAGCGAATCTCCAATACCGGAAAGCGGAGCCATAAGCGATGCTTTCATGGCGTTAATTGAGGCGGCGTCAAAGTCCTGATTGTTGGCGTTCTCCTCCTCCATGGAGGCCACAATGCCGGCGACCAGAGGATTAAACGTAACTTGAATATTGTAGAACTCAAGATGACGCTTATATGCCTCGATCCGATCTTCGGGCTTATCGTATAACCGCTTGATTACCGGAATCATGTCGTAGCAGAAACCAACGTTCATTTGTCGGTCAAAGCTCCACATGATGTTGAGTGGAAAGCTACGCCAAAATAACGCCTTTAAGTCTTTCTTGGTTATTCTCTTATCGGTCGATTTATTTGACTCCGGCGAGAGCTCAAGAACATCATTAGAATTCGTTGTCATCGTCAACCTCCTTAGCGACCGCCGCACTGGCAGGCATAAAAATGTGAGCCATATTGAGGATCCCAATCAGGATCAGCGAAAACGCCACGATACCGATCGTCGGAATATTTAGATAGGCACTCAGCAAGAAGCCTCCAAAGAATAGGAAGCTCAGCTCCTTGGTGGACAGGATTGACATAAGCTGCGCAAATCCAAGCGCGGGCAGAATACCCGTTGCGATCGTAAGCCCATTCGTAAGCCAATCAGGGATGGCGTCAATCAGCGCCTGAACAGCATCATTTCCAACGTAAAAAGCCACGCCGCAAATCAAGCCAAGCGCAATGATGTAGAGAATTCCATTGGTCCACATAGCGGCTGCAATCGTTTTGCGGTCGTCCTTTTCGGCACCACGATCAGCCCAGACAGCCATAGGAGGCGTAACAACGCTATACATAAGGCTGTCAAACATGCCGGCAAGCACCGCAGTGGGCATAGCAATAGTCAGAGCGGTCTCGGGACCCGCACCCATAGTAATCGCAAAGGCTGTTCCCAAAACTGAACCAACAATTACGTTGGGCGGCACGGCAGCACCAACCTGCCAGACCCCCATAAACGCGAGTTCGAGCTGGAAACCAACAATAACGCCAGTCGGAATATCACCCAAAAAAATACCGACAATCGCTCCGAGGACAATCGGACGCTCGACCATCGCGGTACCGAGCAAATAATCCGATTGACCTATAGCAGCAGCAAGACCAACCAGAAAAGCCTGAAGCAGCATATTTCTCTCTCTTCCTACAAATCAAAACTTGTTACGATGCGTTTTTTCTCACTAGCAACCTGCCTTACCTCGAACTCGATTCCATCAGCCATGGCTTTCTTAATTTCATTAATATCGGATTGGGAAAGGCGCACAGCAGGGCCAAGCTCCTTTACGCTATCCCCCAACGGTCGAGCGCCGCCTAAATTCACAGACGTTATTTTTGGACACGCACGCGCAACTTCACAGGCGTCATGTACATTTCCCGTAACAACAATTAGCTCGTATTTATCCACCGCGCTTCCGTTAAGGGCCACGATGGAATCTTCTACACTTTTGACAACCAATTTGGCATCAGCGGGTTTTGCAATTCGCAGCGCTTGAATTCGCTCTTTGCTTGCGGCGTACTCATCTGAAACCACAAGAATAGCGTTTGCTTTAAGCGCTGGATACCAAGAGAACACGGTCTGCCCATGCACTAACCGGCTATCGACGCGGCACAGTTTAATCATTTTGCCCCTTTCTCGACTTGAACGCAGACAATCATCCTTGACTGCTTATGGCATATTACGTCATATGACGTAATATGCCATTACACAATATCTTGAACGGTTGAATATCACCGCTAAATGGTATTTATCTCTAGAAACAGGGGGAGGTGCAATCCGTCTAGACACAGTGCGTCGGGGGCGGGCTGGGTTTTTATCTTCGCTCCCCTTGCTTCGCAAAGTCGCTCAGCTAAATAACCCAGCCCGCCGCGGGACACCCTGCGACCTACCGGATATTGCCATGACGTACGTTGGCTGATTTGGTTTGGAATGGGAGGTTGACGAGGCTGAAAGTCCCTCCTATATAACGTGGGCGCCGTCGTTCGAATGAACGACGGCGCCCGCACTCATTTTCTATTCAGCCCTAGTCATCGCGCAAAGCCCCTTCGGCAGCACACGGTGCTATTGAATCACCGCAGGCCGGGGCGGGAGGCGGTCCTTTCTCTCGGAAAACTTCGCGAAGCCCAGTTTCCGAGAGAAAGTGTCCGGCTGCCGCCCCGGCCGGCCAGGTCAACTACACCGTGTGCTGCGGCAGGTCCTGCAGGGCGATGACGTCCATGCCCATGTCGTTGGCGCTGCCGTGACCCTGCTGGTCCTCGCGCACGGCCTCGATGGCACTCACGTACGTGTTGGCGGCAGACATCGCGGTCACGCAGGTCACGCCGCGGCGCACGGCCTCGGTGCGCAGCAGATAACCGTCGCCACGCGAGCCCGGGCCGTATGGCGTATTAATGATCACCGCAATCTTGCCATCGGCGATGAGGTCGCCGATGTTGGGACGCTCGCCGTCGTGCGGGCCGCTGATCTTCTCCACAACCTCGCAGGTCACGTTGCCGCCGCGCAGCACGCGCGCCGTGCCCTCGGTGGAGCAGATGTCAAAGCCCAGGTAACGCAGGATACGCGCGACCGAAAGGATATGACGCTTGTCGCGGTCGCACACGCTAATGAACACCTTGCCGGCGCTCGGGTCGGGCAGCTTGTAGTCAATCGCCAGCTGCGTCTTGGCATATGCCTCGGGATAGCTCTTGGCGATACCCATGACCTCGCCCGTAGACTTCATCTCGGGCCCCAGGATAACGTCGGCGCCCGGGAAACGGCCCCAGGGCATAACGGCTTCCTTCATGCAGAACCAGTCCAGCTGACGCTCGTCGCTCGGCAGGCCCAGGCTCGCGATGGAATCGCCTGCCATGATACGCGCCGCGCACTTGGCCAGCGGCACGCCGGTGGCCTTGGAGATAAACGGCACGGTACGGCTGGCACGCGGGTTGGCCTCGATCACATAGACGGTCTCGCCCTTAATGGCGTACTGCACGTTGACCAGGCCGCGTACGCCCAGCGCCATCGCGATGCGGCGCGTAGTCTCGCGAAGCTTTGCCTGCAGGCTCTCGCTAAAGCTGAACGGCGGAATGCAGGTCGCAGAGTCGCCGGAGTGAATACCGGCCTCCTCGATATGCTCCAGAATGCCGCCGATGTAGACCTCTTCGCCATCGCACAGGGCGTCGACATCGGACTCGATCGCGCCCTCCAAGAAGCGGTCCAGATACACCGGGTAGTCGGGGCTAATGCGCGCAGCCTCGGCCATGTAATCGCGCAGATGCTCGGCATCGTAGGCGATCATCATGCCGCGGCCGCCCAGCACGTAGCTCGGACGCACCAGCAGCGGGTAGCCAATATGCGCGGCCACGGCCTCGGCCTCCTCAAACGAGGTTGCCTGGCCCGCCGGCGGATACATAATGCCCAGCTTGTCGAGCAGGGCGGCAAAGCGCTCGCGGTCCTCGGCAAAGTCGATGGCATCGGGCTTGGTGCCCATGATGTTCACGCCGCTCTCCTCGAGCATGCGCGCCAGCTTAAGCGGAGTCTGGCCGCCGAGCGTCACCACGACGCCGTCGGGTCGCTCAACATCGATGACATCCATGACGTCCTCGTAGGTGAGCGGCTCAAAGTACAGACGGTCGGACGTGTCGTAGTCGGTCGAAACGGTCTCGGGATTGCAGTTGACCATGATGGTCTCGAAGCCGCGGGCCGCCAGCGCATAGCTCGCGTGCACGCAGCAGTAATCGAACTCGATACCCTGGCCAATGCGGTTGGGGCCGGCGCCCAGGATCATCGCCTTGGGCTTGTCCGCCGGCGTGGTCTCGTCGGGAGCCACGCACTTCTTGGCATCCGGGCTCGTGCGGTAGATGTTCTCGTACGTCTTGTAGTGGTACTCCGTGGCGCTCGAGAACTCCGCAGCGCAGGTATCGACCGTCTTCATGCTGGGAACCACGCCCAGACCCTTGCGATAGGCGCGCACAAAGCGCTCGTCCGAGCCGGTCAGCGCAGCGATCTCGGCATCGCTCGTGCCGTACTGCTTGAGCAGGCGCATCGCGTCGGCGTCGATATCCTCCACACGCAGGCCGCGGATGCTCTCCTGAACCTGCACCATGTCGTTGATGCGGTTGAGGTACCACGGGTCGATGCCGCAGATGGCATGGATGCGAGCGATGTCCCAGCCACGGCGCAGGGCCTCGACCACAAAGAAGATGCGGTGCTCGGTCGGCGTGGCCACGGCTTGAGCGAGCTCATCGTCGCTCAGCTTATCGGCACCCTCCTTGCCACCGGCGCAGATACCCTGGTGACCGTCCTCCAGCGAGCGCATGGCTTTGCCGAAGGCCTCCTCAAAGGTGCGGCCAATCGCCATGATCTCGCCCACGGCCTTCATGCGCGTGGTGAGCGTGGGGTCGGTACCCTTGAACTTCTCGAAGGCAAAGCGCGGCACCTTGACCACACAGTAGTCGATTGTGGGCTCAAAACAGGCGGGCGTAGCCTTGGTGATGTCGTTAACGATCTCGTCGAGCGTATAGCCCACGGCCAGGCGCGCGGCAGCCTTGGCGATGGGGAAACCTGTGGCCTTGGAAGCGAGGGCGGACGAGCGGCTCACGCGCGGGTTCATCTCGATGACGATCAGGCGGCCGGTGTTGGGGTTCACGGCAAACTGTACGTTGGAACCACCGGTCTCGACACCGATCTTCTCCAAGATGGCGAGCGAGGCCACGCGCATGCGCTGATACTCAAGGTCGGAGAGCGTCTGCGCCGGCGCCACGGTGATGGAGTCGCCGGTATGCACACCCATGGGGTCGAGGTTCTCGATGGAGCACACGATGATGCCGTTGCCGGCGTGGTCACGCATGACCTCCATCTCATACTCTTTCCAGCCCTCGATGGACTCCTCGACCAGCACCTCGTGGGCGGGCGAGAGTTCAAGGCCCTGGCTCACGATGGAGACGAGCTCCTCGTGGGTATGCGCGATGCCGCCGCCGGCGCCACCGAGGGTAAAGCTCGGACGCAGCACGCAGGGATAGCCCACGCGCTCGGCGATGGCCTCGGCGTCAGCCACGCTATAGGCATAGCCCGAGCGCGCGACCTCCAGGCCGATCTCGGCCATGGCCTCATTAAAGAGCCTGCGGTCCTCGCCGCGCTCGATAGCGGCCAGGTCGCAGCCGATCATCTCGACGCCGTACTTGTCGAGCATGCCGTCCTTTGCCAGCTCGACGGCGGCGTTCAGACCGGTCTGGCCGCCCAGCGTGGGCAGCAGCGCGTCCGGGCGCTCTTTCTTGATTACGCGCTCGATAAACTCCGTGGTGATGGGCTCGACATAGGTGCGGTCGGCAAGACCCGGGTCGGTCATGATGGTCGCCGGGTTGGAGTTGACCAGGATGACCTCAAAGCCATCCTCCTTGAGCACCTTGCAGGCCTGGGCGCCGGAGTAGTCGAACTCACAGGCCTGGCCAATAACGATGGGGCCCGAACCAATGACGAGGATGCGCTTGATGTCAGTACGTTTCGGCATGTTTAAAACCTCCTAGAGAGGCTGACTCAATGTTTTGGAAAAGTCAGCGAGGGTGCAGCTGGTGCATCAGGTTGCCGTGATGCGAGGGCGCGCTGGGCTTATGCCCGCGCGTCCGAAGCAGAGCGGCAAGATGATGTGCCAGATGCAGCCGCAGCGTCGACCGGTCCGCCGTTCGGTAGAACGGCGGAACCATCGTCGGCAAAATTCCAGCCGGCAAGGCGGTCCTTCGCGGTGTCGATGTCCAGGTAGTTCTCCTCGCCGTCCATGAGTCGCGTAAAGGCGGTAAAGAGATAGTGGGCATCGGTGGGGCCAGGCGAGGCCTCGGGGTGGTACTGGACCGAGAAGCACGGGGCGTCGAGCAGCTGGATACCCTCGGCGGTGCCGTCGTTGAGGTTCACATGTGTTAGGCGAATGCGGCCAAAGCGCTCGTTCATCACGACCGGCGCGATTCCGCGGCGCACCCAGACGCGCAGATCTCCATCGGCCGCATGCTCGGTCTCGCCGCCGGAAAGCTCGGGGACAAGCTTGCCCAGGCTGGGGAACAGCAGGCCAAAGCCATGGTTTTGCGCGGTAATCTCCACGCGACGGCTTACCAGGTTCATGACCGGCTGGTTGCCACCGCGGTGACCGAATTTAAGCTTTTCCATCTGGGCGCCGCAGGCCAGGCTGATCATCTGATGGCCCAGGCAAATGCCAAAGACCGGCACCTTGCCGATCAGCTGCTGCACCTGCTCGTAGGTCTCCACCACGGCGTCGGGGTCGCCGGGGCCATTGGACAAAAAGACGCCGTCGGGATTCATGTCGAGCACCTCACTCGCGGGCGTGTCCCACGGCACGACGGTAAGGTCGCAGCCGGCGCGGACCAGCCCCTCCAGAATGCCGCGCTTCACACCGCAGTCGTAGGCGACCACTTTGTGACGGGCAGGAGCGGCAGTCGAAAGCGCAAAGTCATGCGTGGCAGGCAGGTCGACGGCGGCAAACTCGTGAGGCGCGGGGCAACTTACGGTCTTGACCAGGTTCTCGCCTACCAGCGCGGGCGCTGCGGCCAGACGCTCGGCAAGCTCGTCGACATCGAAGATCTCGGTCGAGATAATGCCCATCTTGGAGCCGTTGTCGCGCAGGTGGCGCACCAGGGCGCGGGTGTCGACGCCCTCGATAGCGACGATGCCGTGTGCACGCAGGTACTCCGGCACGCTGACGGCCGAGCGCCAGTTAGAAGGCGTGGCGCACATGTCGCGAACGATCATGCCGCGCATAGCCGGAGCGCTCGCAGGGCGCACGGCGTCGCCGGGGAAGGCCGACTGGACGTCGGTCTCGTCGATACCGTAGTTGCCGATCTGCGGATAGGTCATGGTTACGATTTGGCCGGCATAACTCGGGTCGGTCATGACCTCAAAGTAGCCCTCGAGCGAGGTGTTGAAGCAGACTTCGCCGGTCGCGGTGCCCTCGGCGCCGCATGCACGTCCATAAAAAATGGTCCCATCCTCAAGATACAGGATGCAGGGACCGCAGGTGCCCTTGCTGGTTTTGGCCAGCATGCGCTGGCAAAGCTCGCTGGGCGCGAAGGTGCGGGCGGCAGCGCCCGCGGTATGGTTGTTCGCCATAATTCTCCTTCCCGGTCTCACAGGACCGGCTTAAAGGTGTGTAGTTAGGCCTCGCGGTATTGTAACCGCAAGCATGCCTCATGGCGTTAATTTCATCGAAATGTTTACGAAATGATAATTATGACTTTCTATGCATAATGATTTTTCTGGGACGGGGATTAAAAAATCATTCTGAGAGCAGAGCTTTGTCGCCAACTGCATACATGACAGAATGATTTTTTAAGGCTCTGTTAGACCAGGATTGACATGCCGACCTGCCGGCTAACTCGCCGTCTCCCCGTCGGGCGCCGGCGTCTTGACCCTCATCTCGAACGGCATCCCGCCCTCCCGGACGAGCGCCCTGAGGAACGCATTGACGGCGGTGGACATGGACAGGCCGAGCTCGTCCAGGATGGCCGTGGCCTCCTTCTTGACCTCCGGGTCGATGCGGATCGTCGTGGCCGGTATGTTCGACGGCATGGCCTCACCCCTCCTCGTGTATCGCGGTGCGACCATTCTACCGCCTCTATGCGGCGGGCACGGCCCAGTAGTCCATGTAGGGCGGCTCCACGTTGAACATGTCGCGGACGCGGCTCCTGCAGACGCCGTGCGCGAGCTGCCGCGCGACCGTGCGCCCGGCGGTGCCGGAATCGGTCGCCATGAAGGTTCGGCACCACCTGAACCAGGCGAGGTAGGCATCGAGGTGCTTCGTCGACACGCCCTTGAACGGCTCCATGAAGGCGCCGAGGAGCGAGTGGACGGCGTTGACCCGGTTGATGGTTCCCCCGGAGCGGTCCTTGGGGTCGTAGGCCGCGTGCGCGGCGACCTCGAGCTCGGCGAGGACATTGACGTAGACGGCCGCCCTGTCGGTCGCGACGACCGAGCCGGCCGCGATGCGGCCCCTCAGCGCGTCCATGGCGCGTTCCCTCGAAAGGGCGCCCCGCCCCGTGACCTCGAGGAACGTCTCGTTCGAGTCGTTCACGCCGGTCATGACGCAGATCCGTTCGCGCGACAGCCCGCGCCTGTGCACCTGCTTGCCGCGGTGCCGGGAGGGGCGCGGCATCGTGAACGACCTCTTCGCGTGGTTGCCCTTGAACGACTCGGGGAAGTAGGTCTCGTCGAGCTCGCAGCCGCAGCCCCGCTCGACCCTGAACGAGGGGGAGTAGGCCGAGAGGCACTCGATCAGCCTGTGGCGCATGGTGTAGGCGGTCTTGAGGCAGACGCGGCAGCGCCTCGCGCACTCGCGCAGGGGCAGCATGAGCACGAAGCACTCGGCGTAGGCCATCCAGGTCTCCTTCGGGAGCCTGCTCGTCCCCAGGATGCGCTCGCTGCCCATGCCGAAGGTCCTGCCGCAGCCCCGGCAGAGGTAGCGCTGCTCGCCGTTCTTCGATTTGCCCTTCTTCACGACCGCGACGGACCCGCAGCGCGGGCAGCGTTCGACTTCGTAGGCGGAGCCGGCCGCGTCGTCGAACGCCGCCGCGCGGATCACGTCCCTGACGGACTCGATAGCGCGGCGGCGCTCGGTCTTGCTGAGGTTCGCCATGCCCTTCTTGAAGTTGAGGACCAGGTCTTCGGCGTTCATGCTGCCCCCATCATCGCGGTCTACGGGGTCAACGATATGGCACCGTGGGGACACATGTATGTCAATCCTGGTCTAACAGAGCCTTTTTTAATCCCCGTCCCAGAAAAATCATCCCGCGAGGCTTGTGGCTCACGCGGGATGATGACGTCTTACTTTCTCTTGTCCTGCTCCAGCAGTTCGGACGGTGTGCGATCGGGCTTGCCGCCGCGGAAAATCTCGCGGCCATGCAGACGATGTTCCAGGTCACGCTCGGCCTTTTCCTCGTCAATCTTGGTCTGGCTCACCACCGGGTCCTCAATCAACGACGACACCGAGTTCACCTGCTTCTGAATGCGCTCGGCGATGGTGTCATCCATACTCACGATGCGCATCTTCCAGTCGATACTCGTGGCGTTGGATGAGCTCTTGGTCCACACGAACGTCAAAATGGCGCTCTGGTGGCCCCGCGCGGGGAACATGCCAAAGAAGGAATCGTGCTGAATGTTGCTATCCTCGTCGATATAGGCGTGAACGTTATACACCACGCGGTCGATCTTGTCGTTGAGCAGCGCGTTGGTCGCAAGCGCCGCGGCCTGGATCTGCCCGTTGGACAGCAGCTCGAGCTCGTTGGCAGACGATGTGTCCAACACCGTCACCTCGACCGTGCCCGTACGCTCATCGGCTTCATCGACGGTAAAGTCGAGCGGGAACTGCGTAAAGCCGTTGCCCCACTCGAGTCCACCCTTGAGTGCTGTAGAAACGGTATCAACCGAAACGCTCTCGGACAGGTTGGCGGTATTCAGACGGCGCATCACGCCGTAGCCGATCTGCATGCCCACGATCAGCACCAAAATACCGATGACCACGGCCATCGCGGTCTTCGTAATGGTATGGCTCACCTGCGAGCCCGAAGGATCGTCCTCGGACAGCGGGTCGATATGTTTTGCCTGGCTCGCGCGGTCCTCGCTGCGCAGCTGTGCTAGCGCCGCTTTGTCACCGCGCTTGGCCGCAGCCTCCTTCTCACGCATGCGCTCGGTACGCTTTTTGGCGAGCGTGGGATCCAAGACGCCGGATGCATCGATTTCGGAGAATAACTCCGTCACTTCTTCCGGAGTCAAAGGGTTCTTGTCAGCCATAAACTTCCTGTCATATCAATCAGTCGAGCTCGTGCGCACGCGCACCTTCGAACTGCATTCGATAGTAACGGGCATAGGTGCCGCCACGGGCGAGAAGCTCCTCGTGCGTGCCACGCTCCACAACGCGACCATGCTCAACGGTCGCAATCTCATCGGCATGCTTAATGGTCGAAAGACGGTGGGCGATAATAATCGTGGTGCGGCCGCGTGCCAGCTCTTCGAGTGACTCCTGCACCGCCTCCTCGCTCTCGTTATCCAAAGCACTCGTCGCCTCGTCCAAAATCAGGATCTTGGGGTTCTTGAGAAACACGCGCGCGATGGCAACGCGCTGCTTCTGTCCGCCCGAAAGACGGCTGCCGCGCTCGCCCACCACGGTGTCGTAGCCCTGCGGAAGCGACTCGATAAAGGCATCGATGTTGGCGCGACGGGCGGCCTCGGCGATCTCTTCTGCCGTGGCGCCCGGCTTGCCGTAGGCGATGTTCTCGCCAATCGTACCGTCAAATAGATAGACATCCTGCTGCACCAGGCCGATGCCGCGGCGCAGGCTCTGCTGCGTCACATCGCGCACGTCCTGGCCGTCGATGCTAATGGATCCGGCAGCCACGTCATAAAAGCGCGGCAGCAGCGAACAGGTCGTGGACTTGCCACCGCCCGAAGGGCCAACCAGCGCGATGGTCTGCCCGGGCTTGATGGACAGATTCATATGGTCGATAACGGGACGCTCGTCGGCATAGCCCTCGCCCAGCTCGACATCCTCGTAGTTAAAGCACACGTCGTGATACTCCACGGCGCCGGCAGTCACCTGCAGATCCGTAGCGCCCGGCTTGTCCTGGATATCCGGCGCGGTCGAGAGCACCTCGTCCATACGTTTAAAGCCGGCGATAGCCTTCTGATACGTTTCGGCCGAATTGACGAGCGTCTCGAGCGGCGTGCAGAACAGCGAAATATAGAGTGCAAAGGTCGCCATATCGACCGCCTGCAGCTGTCCCTGGGCGACCAGCCAGCCGCCCAGCAGCACCACGATCACATAGAGCACACCCGAGAGCAGGCCATACGTCGCGGTATAGACGCCCATGGCGTGATACATGTTCTCCTTGGACGAAAGGTAGCGATCGTTAGAGGCACGGAACTTGGCGCGCTCGGTCTCCTCGTTGGCAAAGCTCTTGACTACGCGCATGCCCGCAAGCGAATCCTGCAGCTGCGCATTGATGCCGCTGATCTTTTTGCGGTTGTCGCTAAAAACCTCGCGCATACGCATGTTCTGCCAAAACATGATGACCGCAAACGCCGCCGTCACCACGGCCATGGCGAGCGCCAGCACCGGGGCAATGGTAAAGAGGATCACAAACGAGCCGATGATCTCGATGCCGCAGATGATGATCCACTCGGGCACGTGGTGCGCCGCCTCGCAGATATCGAACAGGTCGTTGACCACGCGGCTCATCATGTCGCCCGAGCTGTTGCGGTCGAAGTATGCAAAGCTAAAGCGCTCATACTGGTCAAACAGGTCCTCGCGCATTTTGGACTCCATACGCGCGCCCATCACGTGACCCCAATAGCTCACAAAATAGCGGCAGGCGCAGCGGACGGCATACATCAGCACCAAGCCCACCGCGATCATGCCGAGCGCCTGCATAATAGCAGCCTGACCCTGAGTAAACAGCCCACCGGTCAAATTGCGCAGGATAATGGGGAACGCCAGGTCAATGGCGGCAAGCACCAGAGCACAAACAGTATCAGCAACAAAAAGCCCCATCTGGGGCTCGTAATACGAAAGAAACCTCTTAAACATGTGATCCTCAAAGAAATATCAGCAACATAAGGCCCTGGGACAAAGTAATCAGTAGTTCTTGTCCCAGGGCTATTCCCGCTCGTTACAGCTCGGCCCCACCCAAGCGGTGCGCGATGCTATCGCAGGCCAAGGCGCCCACGACGGTCTTGGCGTCTTCGATCTTGCCGTCGAGCACGGCGTCGATCAGCTCGTGCAGCGGCACCAGGTCCACGTTGACAAACTCGTCATCATCGGGGTTGGGCGCATCAAACTCGAGCTTGGTGGCCAAGTAGATGTGGATGATCTCATCGCAAAAACCGCAGGACGTGACAATCGACGTCAAAAAGCGAATACGACCAGCCCTAAAGCCCGTCTCCTCGTGCAGTTCGCGCTTGGCGCAATCGAGCGGGTCCTCGCCTGGATCGAGCTTGCCGGCGGGAATCTCGACCGTCACGCGGTCGATGGCGGTGCGGTACTGACGCACCAGTACGATCTTGCCGCTCTCGGTCAGTGCCACAACGGCCGCCGCACCCGGATGGCGAACGATATCGCGGGCGCTGCGGTGACCGTTGGGCAGCTCAACCTCAAGACGGTGGACGTCAAGGATCTTGCCCTTCCAGGCGCACTCCTCCGAAAGAATCTTCTCGTGCAGCTCGGCATCGTGCGGGTCGTCGTCGCCCAGCACCAGTGCCGGCTCGTCAGCGACCTCGCCACCAGGCTCGCCCTCGGCGTGCCCATACATGCGGCTGTCCTCTTCGACGATCTGCGCGTCCATGAGCTCTTCGTTCTTCTCGTCCATCCGTCTCATTCCTCTCGGATTTTAGGCATCCCAGGCGTCGCGGCCGCGCAGCGCGCGCAGGCCGATGTCGTGACGCAGGGTCTTGCCCTCAAAATCAATCTTCTCGCAGGCCTCGTAGGCAAGGTTGCGAGCGTTCTCGAACGTGTCGCCCAGAGCGGTCACGGCAAGCACGCGGCCACCATTGGTCACGAGCTGGCCGTCCACCACGGCAGTGCCCGCGTGGTACACGGTCACGTTCTCCATGGCCTCGGCATCGGCGATACCGGTGATGACCTTGCCCTTCTCGTAGCTGCCGGGATAACCCGCGCTCGTCAGGACAATGGCCACGGCCCACTCGTCACGCCAGTCGAGCTCAATCTGATCGAGCTCGCAGTTGGCACAAGCCAGCATGACCTCGACCAGGTCATTCTTAAGGCGCGGCAGCACGACCTGCGTCTCGGGGTCGCCAAAGCGGGCATTGAACTCCAGTACCTTGGGACCGGCAGGCGTGAGCATAAAGCCGCCGTACAGGCAGCCGCGGTAGTCGATACCCTCGGCAGCAAGCTCGGCCACGGTCTGCTCCATGACCTTCACCATGGTGGCGTGCTCCTCGTCGGTCACGATGGGCACCGGGCTGTAGACGCCCATGCCGCCGGTGTTGGGGCCCTTGTCGCCCTCGAGCGCGCGCTTGTGGTCCTGCGAGGTGGCCATGGGGCGCACGGTCTTGCCGTCGGTAAAGGCCAACAGCGAGCACTCGGGGCCGGTCAGCATCTCCTCGATGACCACGGTATTGCCGGCATCGCCAAAGGTGCCGCCAAAGCACTCGCGCACGGCCTCCTCGGCCTGCTCAAGTTCGGTCGCCACGATAACGCCCTTGCCCGCGGCAAGGCCGTCGGCCTTCACGACCAGCGGGGCGCCCTGCTCGCGCACGTAGGCGAGAGCCGAAGCCTCGTCGGTAAACGAACCATAGGCTGCCGTCGGAATGCCCGCACGTTCCATGAGCTGCTTGGAGAACAGCTTGGAGCCCTCCATCTGGGCGCCCTCGGCACCCGGGCCAAAGCAGGGAATACCCGCCGCGCGCACGGCGTCGGCCACGCCCGCCACGAGCGGAGCCTCGGGGCCAATTACCACGAGTCCGCATCCGTGGCTCTGCGCAAACGCCGCCACGGCCGCAGGATCGCAGTCGTCGAGAACAACGTTCTCGCCGCAGCTCGCGGTGCCGCCGTTACCCGGCGCGATGTAGAGCTTGCCGGCGCGCGGTGATGCTGCGAGCTTAGCTGCCAAAGCATGCTCACGGCCGCCGCTGCCCAACAACAGGATGTCGATGGTTTGAGTGTCCGCCTTCAAGGGTGCCTCCTCTATGGATGAACGGCCCGCTCCGCGCGAGCCCTTTGCAAGCAAATATACCCCTCGGCCGCCCGTCCGGGCTGCAAAGGGGTATATCGCAATAACCAAATAGTCCCGATTACTTCCAGAATCGGTTGATGATCTGCTCGCGACCAGCGCCAACGCCAATGAACGTCACGCGGGTGTGTGCCAGATCCTCGATAAACGCCACGTAGTCCTGAGCCTCCTGCGGCAGCTCCTCAAAGCTGCGGCAACCGGTGATATCGCACTTCCAGCCAGGGAGCTCCTCGTAGATGGGCTTGGCATGCTCAAAGCGCACCTGGTGTTCGGGCACGCTCGTGTAACGCTCGCCATCGACGTCGTAGGCAACGCACACCTTGATGGTGTCGAAAGCCGAAAGCACGTCGAGCTTGGTCACGGCGATGTCGGTGAGGCCGTTGACGCGCGAGGCATAGTTGGCGATAGGGCCGTCAAACCAGCCGCAACGACGACGGCGACCGGTGGTCACGCCGTACTCATAGCCCTCCTCGGTCAGCGTGTGGCCGGCCTCGGACTCATAGGAAAGCTCGGTGGGCATGGGGCCCGAACCGACGCGGGTGATATAGGCCTTCATGACGCCCAGCACGCGGTCGACGTTCTTCATGCCCACGCCAGAGCCGGTGATGGCACCGCCGGCGGTGCAGTTGGAAGACGTCACGTACGGATAGGTGCCGTGGTCGATGTCGAGCAGCGTCGCCTGGGCGCCCTCAAACAGCAGGTTCTTGCCCTCATCGATCATGTTGTTGAGCAGCAGGCTCGTCTCGGTGATGTAGGGACGCAGGCGCTCGGCCATCGGCAGGTACTCGTCGCAAATCTGGTCCACGGTGTAGGTGGGCAGGTTGTAGATGAGCTCGAGCTCGGGGTTCACGCGGGCGAGAGCGGTCTCCAGCTTGTCGCGGAACAGTGCCTCGTCCAGCATGTCCTGCATGCGCAGGCCAATGCGCGCCATCTTGTCCTGATAGCACGGACCGATGCCGCGCTTGGTGGTACCGATGTTCTTCTTGCCGAGCTTCTGCTCAAAGGCGCCATCCAGATCGATGTGGTACGGCATGATGACATGCGCGTTGCCGCTAATCTTGAGGTTCTTGGTGGTGATGCCGTCGGCCTCGAACATATCGATCTCCTCAAGGACAACCTTGGGGTTGACGACGCAGCCGTTACCGATCACCGACACGTGATCGGAATACATGATGCCGGAGGGCACCTGGTGCAGGCCGTACTTCTTGCCGTTGACGACGATGGTGTGGCCGGCGTTGTTGCCTCCCGAGTAGCGCACGACGGCATCGAAGTCGCCGGCGACCAGGTCGCAAATCTTACCCTTGCCCTCATCGCCCCACTGGGCACCGACCAAAACGGTTGACGGCATGTTTACTCCTTACATTCATGGACTGTCTACGCGCCACGCCGGCACGCAGAAGCACAAAACATTCCCAGTATACCCGTGCAACGGGCGCCTGTCCTACTCCTCGGCATGTGCCCCATCAAGCTCATAGAACTTGGTGGATGCCGGCAGGAACATCAGATCGACGTCGCCGATCGGGCCCGAACGGTTCTTGGCCACGACGATACGCGTAACGCCCTCGTCGGGTCGATCGTCGCGCGAGGCCTCGGCCTCGTCGGCGGAGCGGTCCAAGAACATAACGATATCGGCGTCCTGCTCGATGGAGCCCGATTCACGAAGGTCGGAAAGCTGCGGGCGCTTGCCGGTACGGGATTCGACCTGACGCGAGAGCTGCGACAGCGCGATGAGCGGGATCTTGAGCTCCTTGGCCATGATCTTCAGACCACGCGACATCTCCGAAACCTCGACGGTACGGCTCTCGGAGCGGCGTCCCGGCGGAGGACTCACCAGCTGCAGGTAGTCCAGGATGATGATTGCCTTCTCCTTGTTATGGAGCATGCGGCGGCTCTTGGCGCGAATCTCGGTCACTGTGGTGCCGGGCGTATCGTCAATCAGAATATCGAGCTTGGACAAGGTCTGCGTGGCCTCGTTGATATTGGCCCACTGCTCGGGGCTAATGCGGCCCATGCGGAAGTCACTGATCGAGATCATGGCGTAGGCGCAAATCAGACGCTGGGCAATTTCTTTGCCCGACATCTCCAGCGAGAAGAAGCCGACGGTATAACCGGCAGCGGCAGCGTTGAGCGCCAGATTCAGGGCGAACGACGTCTTACCCACAGCAGGGCGGGCGCCGATAATGATGAGCTGGCCCTCGCGGAAGCCCATGAGCATGCGGTCGAGTGACGGGAAGCCCGTGGGCACGCCCGCAGCCTGACCACCGGCCTGACACACTTCCTCGGCCTCGTTATAGGCCTCAACCATAAACTCGGTCAGCGTCTTGTAGCTCGACTTGACCTCGCGTGCCGTGACCTTGAGCAGCTTGCTCTCGGCTAGCTCCACGACCTCCTTGGTGTCGGTGGGGGCGTTATATGCCAGCGCGTTGATCTCGTTGGTGGCGCCGATCAGCTCGCGCAGCATCGAATCGCGACGAACGATGGCGGCATGGTGCTGCCAGTTCACGAGCGACAGAGTCTGACCCATCAGCTCCAAAATGTAGGCCTCGCCGCCCACGGCATCGAGCTTGTTGATGCTTCGCAGGTAATCGATCAGCGAGATGGAGTCGATGGGAATGCGGCTGTTGTACATATCGACCATCGCGGTGTAGATGGTCTTATGAATGGGCCGGTAGAAATCATCGGGCTGCAGCTCGACCTGGGCCTCTTCGACCACCTCGGGCGATAGCAGCATAGCGGCCAGTACATTGGCCTCTGCATCTTGGTTTTGGGGAAGACCCAACTTTGAGCCGCGGTCCTCGACCGTCAGCCCCGTCTCCCTATCGTCATATGCCATGAGCATCCTCATTCATATCGCTTGCGAGCATCCATAGTATCAGCCACGGTCCCAAAACGCGCCGCGCGCCGCCAATCATCACCGAACCAAACGGATGAACGGTCCTGTATATAGGACTTCGACGCAACGTTCACCATGACACTCACTCAGCGCAAAAAACAAAAGGGCGCCCTGGTTTCCCAGAGCGCCCTTCTTAGAACAAGATTGTTGCGTTGCAGCAAATGCTACTCGGCAGCAGCCTCAGTCTCGACCTCGGCGGTCTCGGCCTCGGCGACCTCAGCGGCCTCCTCGACCTCAGCCTCGGCAGCGAGCTCCTCGGCGGTAACGCCGACGAGAACGACAACCTCGGCCTTGATCTCGCGGTACAGCGAGATGGCAACGGTGTGGGCACCGGCAACCTTGATGGGCTTACCGAGCTCGACGCGCTTGCGGTCGATGTCCATACCGAGCTGAGCCTTGATGGCGTCAGCGACCATAGCGGCGGTAACGGAGCCAAAGAGGATGCCCTCGTCGCCGACCTTGACGTCAACGGTGACCGTCTTGCCCTCGAAGGCAGCCTTGGTCTCGTTGGCGGTAGCCAGACGGACGGCCTCGCGCTTGGCGATGTTGTTGCGACGCTCGTCAAGCTGCTTGAGGTTGCCCTTGGTGGCGGCAACAGCGAGCTTCTTGGGGAACAGGAAGTTCTCAGCGTAACCCTGAGCGACCTCTACGACGTCACCCTCGCCGCCCTTGCCCTTGATCTCATCGAGAAGAATAACCTTCATGATGCGTCTCCCTTCTTAGCCGCGGTCGCGGTTGCCACGAGAGGAAACCACGGGGACGGTGTACGGCAGGAGAGCCATCTCGCGGGCGCGCTTGATGGCGTTGGCGATGTCATGCTGATGCTGCGTGCAAGCGCCAGTGACGCGACGGGGCTTGATCTTGCCACGGTCGGTCATGTACTTACGGAGAAGCTGAGTGTCCTTATAGTCGATGAACTCAGTGTTCTCCTTGCAGAACTGGCAGTACTTACGACGCGGCTGACGTGCAGAAAAATCATTAGCCATGTCAAAATACCTTTCATTTGGCAACTTCGGCGAACCGAAGCCGCCTCTCACTCAAAAATAGGTGAACAACCCTTAGAACGGGATGTCCTCATCGTAGACGTCGACCGCGGGCGGCGTAGCCACCGGCGCGGCAGGACGTGCTGCGGGCGCGGGAGCTGCGGGGGCGTAACCGCCCTGATCGTAGCCACCCTGGCCACCACGGGAGCTCATAAACTCGATCTCATCGACGATGACCTCAAGCTTGCTCCGGCGCTGGCCGTCGCGCTCCCAAGAGCTGTAGCGCAGCTTGCCCTCGATCGCGACCTTGTTTCCCTTTGCCAGGAAACGGCTCACGGCCTCGGCGCGGGTGCCGAACATGGTGCAGTCGACAAAGTTGGGATAGTCCTCCCACTCGCCAGTCTGCGCGTTGCGGCGACGATCGTTCACGGCAACGCCAAAGGACAGAACCTGGGTTCCGCCGGCGGTGGCGCGCAGCTCGGGATCGCGGGTGAGGTTACCGGTGATGTTCACTCGATTGATGCTCATAACTCACTACTTCCTCTTGGGGCACAAGCCCAGTCCAAAACGACAGTCTTACTCCTGGTCGTCGCGACGGACGATCATGTGGCGGACCACAGCGTCGGTGATGCGCAGGACGCGATCAAGCTCGGCGATCTGGGTAGGATCTGCGTGGAAGTTGATGAGGGTGTAGTCACCATCGGTGAGGTCGTTGATCTCGTAGGCGAGCTTGCGCTTGCCCCACTCGTCAACGGAGTCGACCTTGCCAGCGCCCTCAGCGATCGTGGTATCGATACGCTTCATAACAGCGAGACGAGTCTCGGGGTCGAGCGACGGGTCAACAAAGAACAGCAGTTCATAAGCCTTCATATTGTCACCTCCTCTGGGCAAATGTGGCTTCAGGTCGTGAAGGTGCGCCTGAAGCAGGAAAAGACTTGGTAATAATATCTTTCAACCTCCTAGGCTGCAAGAATATGCAGCTACAACCTCATGACCTCCACATATGCCCATAGTCGCACGGTGTTTCATGCGCATTCCAACCAAATGCCGACCAAGAGCTTGACGGATTTGTGGACAAGATACGATGCCGCGGGGACAAGCTGAGCCAAGCCGCAGGTCAACGGGCACAGGGCTGTGGTCGCAAGATGCATACCGGTGGTCCACAGCACCACCCAAAGATTTTTAAATTCATTGCCAAGTCGCTCATGAATACCCCTTTTGAACAATTAAGTTGATCAACCACGCTGGTCGGAAGCCGTTTTTTTGGCACCTCAAACCCCACTGCAACGCCAAGCGCGGCCAAGCGTTTTAAAAAATGCCAACTTTTCTGTTTGCACTTAGCGATTCCTCGTGTATACTGACTTTCGCATTTAACGGAGAGTTGTCCGAGTGGCCGAAGGAGCACGATTGGAAATCGTGTAGGCGTCAAAAGCGTCTCCAGGGTTCAAATCCCTGACTCTCCGCCAGTTAATTCCAAAGCAGGCCTTCGAGCCTGCTTTGTTTTTACCCCACGCGGAGGGGTGGCAGAGTGGTTGAATGCGGCGGTCTCGAAAACCGTTTGGCCTGTATAAGGTCACGAGGGTTCGAATCCCTCCTCCTCCGCCATTTTGGTTGAGAAAGCTCCCAGATCGGGGGCTATTTTCTTTTAAGTCCCTTACAAGCAAATACGGCGGAGGAGGAGGGATTCGAACCCGCCAGGGCGCAAAGCGTAAAGAAAACGCGCCAGTGGCGCGTTTTTAGCGCAGCGCGGTCGGCGTAAGCCGACCGGATAAATTTTGAGCAAAGCTCAAAATTTGGACATCCCTCCTATTCGACCACGCCCCCATCGCGTTCAGCATCAACCCGGATCCTCAAACATGGAACCTATGACCGTACCCAGTCCCGACCGTTTGCCGAGCAATAGGGTCGCAATCGGCGCCGAACATGTACTATGTACGGGCATTGTCTAAACCCGTAACTCAAAGGACCCCATCTTGCCCGTTGCCGCCGCTATGATCGTTACCGCACACGCCTCGGATGCCATGGTTGCCATCCCGTTTTGGCTCGAGATGTTCGCTGTTGTCGCTGCATCGATCTCGGGCGTGCTGGTTGCGCGCGAGCATAAGCTCGACCTGGTGGGTGCAGTTGCGCTCGCCGTGGTCTGCGGACTGGGCGGCGGTCTTTTACGCGATATGACGCTGCAGGTAGGCAACGTCTACATCCTCAACCAGCCGATGGCGCTCCCGCTTTCCATTGCCACGGCAGCCATCATCTATATCTTCCCGGCTATCGTCGACAAGCCCGAAAAACTCATCCCCTTGCTCGACATCATCTCGGTCGGCATCTATGCGGCAACCGGCGCAGACAAGGCGCTGGTCTACGGCTTTGCGCCGGCGGTGTGCATCATGATGGGCTTTTTTACCGCGGTGGGCGGCGGCATGCTGCGCGACGGCTTTATGGGCGTGGTTCCGGGCATTTTCCAACGTACTAACTTTTATGCCATCGCCGCCATCGCCGGATCGACAAGCTATGTGTGTCTCGTTATGAGCGGCATCATGAGCAATGTCGCCGCGCTGGTCGTATGCGTTGTCGTGACCATGGGTCTGCGCTGGCTCTCGCTGCGCTTTGACATCAAAAGCCCCACCGAAGAAGATATCGCGCGCTTTTTGCACCGTAAAAAGTAGACAGCACGGCACGACCCTTCGAAATGCAACCGAGAGGTTCTTTTAGAGCGCCCACGCGTTGGGTACCCTGTTAGGTATATGCCGAGTATCTAACAAAGGATTCACTATGCCCTGCAATCAATTCCCGTCGAGCCAGCGCCGTAAAGCGTGGGGCCGCATCACCATCCTATTCGCGCTCATCGCGCTGGCGATCACCGTGCTTCCCACGGCGTCGTTCGCCGGCACGGACACCGCAGGCAATGTACTTGCGACCGACAATGACGCCAATCCGTCCGGCGTCGATGGTGACCTGTACTGGGCCGGCCAGGCCCTCAACTTGGACGATGCCTCCATCGGCCGCGATATTATCGCGGCGGGCGAGAGCCTATCGATTCGCGACTGCACCGTAGGCGGCGCCATTCGCCTGGCGGCGCGCACCATCGACATCGCCAAGACCACGGTTGATGGCAGCGTCACGGTGGCCGGCCAGCACGTTGTGCTCAACACCGGTAGCACCGCCAACTGTTTCTATGCGATGGGCGAGACGGTTGCCCTGCGCGGCTCCGCCAGGTCGGCAGCGCTTGCGGGCGACACGGTAACCATCGATGGCACCGTCGATGGCGATGTCGAGGTTTGGGCCGACAAGCTCATCCTGGGCAAGAACGCCCACATCACCGGCACCGTGAACGCGCACGTCTCCGAGGACCCCGAGCGCGCCGCGGGAGCCGAGGTCGGCGCGCTCAAGATCGACCGCACCGAAAACGAGGATACTTCCACCGTTAACGATGTCATCGGCGGCACCGTCGCCGTGGCGCTTTCCACCTGCTTTGTCGCCCTGCTACTCGAGCTCGTCTTTCCGCGCGCGACCGCCAGCGCCGCCGGCATGCTCCACCAGCGCCCCACGCCCCTGTGGGTGAGCGGTCTTCTGGGCACGATTGCTATCGTCCCCGCCGTCCTACTGCTGATTATCTCCATCGCTGGTCTATCGCTTGCCGGAGCCCTCATGTGCGGCGTTATCGGCATCGCATTGGTGTCGAACGCCTTTGCGGGGTGCGCGATCGCCCGCATGGTCGGACACAGCCAAAACCGCTACGCCATGGCAGCCGTGGGTGGCATCGCCGCAGGCGCCCTCACAGGGCTTCCCCTCGTAGGCGGCTTCATCAGCGGTGTGGCCTTTGTCTTTATGCTCGGCTACATCATCCAGATCATCTGGCGCAACGCCCGCCTCAAGTCGCAGCAGCCGACTAACACGCCGGGACTCCCCACCGCTTAGCAGCTAACTGCCACAAAGATGCCAAGCACCTTTGTGGCGGCGCAAACGAACCTGCCCCCTGAACCAAAAAGGGCGCCGACCATCGCGGTCGACGCCCTTTCTTGTTAGACGCTATAAAGCCCAGCGCTTATTTGTTGACCTGGCCGGCGCGGACGGCAGCCTTCTTGCGGTCGGTGGCGTTGAGCAGACGCTTGCGTAGGCGGATGTTCTTGGGAGTGATCTCGACCAGCTCGTCGTCGGCGATGTACTCCAGCGCCTCCTCCAGCGAGAAGGTGCGGGGCGGCACCAGCTGGACGGAGATATCGGAGGTCGAGGAACGCTGGTTGCCCAGGTTCTTGGTACGGGCGATGTTGACGACCATGTCGCCAGCCTTGCTGCGCTCGCCCACGATCATGCCCTCGTAGCACTCGGTGCCCGGCTCAACAAACAGCTGGCCGCGCTCCTGCAGCGTACCCAGAGCGTAGGCAACGGCCTTCTCGGTGGTCATGGAGATCATGGCGCCGTTCTGACGGTTGCCGATCTCGCCGGCGTAGGGACCATACTCCAGGAAGGTGTGGTAGAACACGCCCTCGCCGTGGGTGACATTCATGATGCGGTTCTTAAGACCCATGATGCCGCGGGTCGGGATCTTAAACTCGAGGTGCGTCACGATGCCCGAGGTGTCCATACTCGTCATGATGCCGCCGGAGGTACCGAAGACCTCAACGACCTTGCCCGAGTACTCGTCCGGGCACTCGACGACGGCCTGCTCGACAGGCTCCATCTTGTTGCCGTTCTCGTCCTTCTTAAACAGGACGCGGGGACGGCCGACCTGGAACTCAAAGCCCTCGCGGCGCATGGACTCCATCAGGACGGACAGGTGCAGGATGCCGCGGCCCGAGACCTCGACGCCGCTCTTGTCCTCGAGCTCCTCGATCTTCATGGTCACGTTGTTCTCGGCCTCGTTGAACAGGCGCTCCTTGAGCTGACGGGCGCCCACGATGTCGCCGTCGCGGCCGACGAGCGGGGAGGTCGAAGCCTCGAAGACGATGGACAGGGTCGGCGGGTCGATCTCGATGGGCTCGAGCTCGACGGGGTTCTCGGGATCGGTGTAGACATCGCCGATATCGGTGCGGTCGATGCCCACGACAGCGGCGATGTCGCCGGCGCCGACTTCCTGGCACTCGGTGCGGCCCAGGTAGTCGAAGGTAAAGAGCTGCTTGACGGTGGCGGTAGCGCTGGAGCCGTCGTTCTTGACAACCAGGATCTGGTCGCCCTGGTGGATGGTGCCGGAGTACACGCGGCCGATGCCGATACGACCAACGAAGTTGGAGTGGTCGATGGTCACGCACTGCATGGCCAGCGGGGCGTTCTCGTCAACCTCGGGCGCGGGCATGTCGTCGATGATCATATCGAGCAGCGGATACATGTCCATGTTGCCGTCGTTGGGATCAAGGCGGGCAAAGCCATTCATAGCGCTGGCGTAGACCACGTGCTCCATGGCGAACTCAAGCTGGTCGTCGGTGGCGCCCAGGTCGGCCATAAGGTCCAGGCAGTCGTTGTAGGCCTTCTCGGGGTTAGCACCCGGACGGTCAATCTTGTTGATGACGATCATGATCTTGAGGCCGGTGTCGATAGCGTGACGCAGCACGAAGCGGGTCTGGGGCATGGGGCCCTCAAAGGCGTCGACCAGCAGCAGGGCGCCGTCGGCCATACGCAGCACGCGCTCGACCTCGCCGCCAAAGTCGGCGTGGCCCGGAGTGTCGATGACGTTGATCTTAACGTCCTTGTACTCGATAGAGATGTTCTTGGCGAGAATCGTAATGCCGCGCTCGCGCTCCTGGTCGTTAGAATCCAGGACGCGGTCCTCGACCTGCTGGTTGGCACGGAAGGCGTCCGTGGCACGCAGGAGCTTGTCGACCATCGTCGTCTTGCCGTGGTCGACGTGAGCGATGATGGCGATGTTCCTCAGATTGTCTACGCGCATGTAGTTCCCCTATCTTCTATCTATATACAACCGGCACGCGTATGCGACCCGCCCAGCAACACAACGCTCAGCGGGAATATTGAGCCTTTTACCGAAAACTCGTTTATTTTAGCGATTTTAGATTAGAGGGGTTTCCTCACCTGCAGGTTCAGGGTCGCTCCACATAAAACCATCGCCGGCGCCCACACCCTCGTACAGTACGTATGCCGAAAAGCCGCTCTCGAGCGTGGTTTCGAAGAAGCTCACGAGCAGGGCGTCATGGTAGCCGCCATCGATCTCGACACAACCGGTGTAGCCGATGGCGTAACGGGCGATGCGGCCCAGGCCCTCGTCCTTAAGGCCCATCTTGTGCTCGGAGATAAAGTTGGTGGCCGCCTCCAGGCACGCCTCTTCGCCGTCCTCGTCGAGCGCCGCCAGATATCGGTTGGAAGCAGCGTCCTCGATTGCCACGACCACGCCCGGGTTCTCGCCCGCGGCCAGGTCGTCCAAGAAGGCGCCGATCAGATCGCACACCATGGCGTCGAGCTCGGCGGAGACGTTACCGGCGTCCTGCATATCCTGTGCCATCTTTAGACCTTCCCATCGAGTCCGGCGTCGTTACAGTTCCTGTGCCTCGGCGGCGATCTTAGCGGCAGCGTCGCGGGCGCGCATCATATCCATCGCGCGCTTGTCGAGCACCTTGATCTGACTAGTCAGCATTACCGCGTCGACCACACCCCAGATCACCAGGCCCGTAGAGATCGAAAACCCAAGCGCACCAACTGTACCACGAAGGCGCGAGCAGATTGCCGCGACAAGGACGGAGATGACAACCATCTTGATAAACGAGCCGCGGCGTTCACGAAGCGTGCGGGCCTGCGTCACATAGGCAATGCGAGCCGCCTCGGATGCCTCCGAGCGCATCTGGGCTTCACGCGCGATAGCCGCCGCCTCGGCAGACATGCCGCCGGCCATCAGCGAACGCTCCGCAACCTGGCCGCCCCGCATTTAGAAATCATCGGGGGAGAGCGTATGGACGAACTCGTCGAACTTCTCGAACTCCTGCTCGTCGTCAACTTCCTCGGCATGGGTAGAAACAGTGCCCAAGCGATTCATGATGTCATCCTCCACAAACATGGGAGCATTGCTGCGCACGGCAAGGGCAATGGCATCACTGGGGCGGGCGTCGATCTTGCGCTCGTCGCCATCGACCAGCACAACGATCGTCGCGTAGAACACCGGCGGCTCGGCGCGAACGATCTCGATGCGCTCGAGCTTGGCGCCCAGGGCGCTAACAGTATCGAGCAGCAGGTCATGGGTAATCGGGCGCTCGGCGCGGCCACTATCGATGCCACGGCTAATGGCAGCAGCCTCAAACGAACCAGTCTGAATGGAAAGGGAACGCAACGGCGCGGGCGAGTCCGATTTACTGCAGCGCTCGCGAAGCACGATAAGCGATGGCACGGGACCGGCGGCCATGACGATGGTCTCTATGTCGACACGAACCATGGAACACCTCCGGTACGTAGCGGTTAACACGCGGCAGGGTTGCCGCATTGAATAGCTATACTACCCAATCTTTCGCACAGCACACAAAACCAAAATGAGATTTATCGCAGACAAGAAAAAAGCCCCGAGGCAACGCCTCAGGGCTCTTCACAGTTTTGATGGTGGACCTGACAAGATTCGAACTTGTGACCTCCCGGTTATCAGCCGGACGCTCTAACCAACTGAGCTACAGGTCCATCATGGTGGAGGTTAGGGGGATCGAACCCCTGACCTCAGGCTTGCAAAGCCCGCGCTCTCCCAGCTGAGCTAAACCCCCACGGAGACAGTAATAAACACCCCAGCGGCGACTCGGCTCTCGCTGGGGTGTTTATTGCGAAAGAAAGTGGTGGACCTGACAAGATTCGAACTTGTGACCTCCCGGTTATCAGCCGGACGCTCTAACCAACTGAGCTACAGGTCCATCGCGCATGGGATATATTAGACGAGTCGTTACGCGCGCGTCAACAACTTTTTTGAAAATCTTTGGGAGGGGTGGTCGCTGGGCTGGCGAGATGGTTTTGGTTTGCTGCTCGGACAGTCCTGCGCAAGACGAAGGCCACATTAAGTGGCCTTCTTTGCGTGCGGAACTCGCGACAAACCAAAACCACCTCGCCAGCCCAGCGACCATGGGGTCCCAAGGTTTTCAAAAAAGCGGTCGGCGCGCAGTGCGCCGACCGCCGATATATGGGGTCTGATATTTTCTACCAGCTAGGGCCTCTTACTCGTCTAGGAGATCTTCTGGCATGTCGTTGCCGTCGCCTAGATCGACAGGGGTTTCTTCGGGGGCAGAGCCGTTTTCCGTGGCTTCGCCTTCGGGCTTCTCTTTGGCGGCCGTCATGCGGGCCACGGCGCAGATGCGGTCGTTGTCGTCGACGGTCATCATCTTGACGCCCTGGGTGGCGCGGCCGGTCTGGCTGATCTCGTCGGTCTTGACGCGAATGACCGTCGCGCCCTCCGTCACGATAAACAGCTCGTGCTGCGGGCCCACCGTCTTCATGGCCGCGAGGTTACCCTTACGCTCGGTCATTTGAATGGTGTAGACGCCCTGACCGCCGCGATTCTGCTCCGGGTAGTCCGCGACCGGCGTGCGCTTGCCGTAGCCGCGCTCGGTGATGACGAACAGATCGCCGTTGCCGTTAGTGACTTCCATGCCCAGAACGCTCACGCCGTCCTTCATACTAATACCGCGAACGCCGCTGGTATCGCGGCCGGTGGCGCGCACCTGCTCCTCGGAGAACATGATCGCCTTGCCCGCGGTGGTGGCCAGGATAATCTTGTCGCCCTCGCGCACGCGGCGCACGTTCAGCAGCGCGTCGTCGTCACGCAGGTTGATAGCGATCAGGCCGTCGCGACGGCTGCGGTCATATGCGCTCATCACGGTCTTCTTGACCATGCCGCTCTTGGTGGCAAACATCAGGTACTCGTCGGCTGGGAACTCGCGGCAGCTGATGACGCTCGCGATCTTCTCGCCCTCCTCGAAGGGCAGCAGGTTGACGATCGCGGTACCGCGCGCCTGGCGCGTACCCACCGGCAGCTCGTGCACCTTCAGGCGATAGACCTTGCCCTTGCTCGAGAAGAACAGCACGTACTCGTGCGTGGACGCGATGAACATCTCGTCGATGACGTCGTCCTCTTTGAGGTTGACGCCCGACACGCCCTTGCCACCGCGCTTTTGGGCACGGTAGGCGGCCACCGGGATACGCTTAACGTAGCCGGTGTGGGTGATGGTCACGACCATATCCTCGTCGGCGATGAGGTCCTCGACATCCAGGTCCTTCTCAACCTGGCTGATCTCGGTGCGGCGCTTGTCGCCGAACTTCTTGGAGATCTCGCGCATCTCTTCCTTGATGACGCCCAGGATCTTCTCCTCGTGCGCCAGCAGGTCCTCGTAGTAGGCGATGGCGCGGCGCAGGCCGTCCAACTCTTCTTGGATCTTGTCGCGCTCCAGGCCGGTCAGGCGGCGCAGCTTCATCTCGAGGATGGCCGTGGTCTGCTCGGGCGTAAAGCCAAAGCGTTCGATCAGTCGGCTGCTGGCCTCGGAGTCGGTCTGCGAGGAGCGGATGATGCTAATGACCTCGTCGATATGGTCAAGGGCCATCAGGTAGCCCTCGAGGATATGCGCGCGGGCCTGGGCCTTCTTAAGGTCGAAGCGGGTGCGGCGGGTGACGACGTCGACCTGGTGGTCGATGTAGTGCTGCAGCATCTCGCGCAGGCTCAGGCATTTGGGAACGCCGTTGACGAGTGCCAGGTTGTTGGCGCCAAAGGTCGTCTGCAGCGAGGTGTACTTATACAGGTTGTTGAGCACGACCTGCGGAATGACGCCCTTCTTGAGCTCGATGACCAGACGGATGCCCTTCTGGTTGGACTCATCGCGCATATCCGAGATGCCCTCAATGCGCTTGTCGTTGACGAGTTGGGCGATCTTCTCCTGCAGGGTGCCCTTGTTGACCATGTAGGGAATCTCGGTAAAGACCAGGCGGCTGCGGCCGGTCTTGGTGGACTCCACATGTGCCTTGGCACGCACGGTAATGGAGCCGCGGCCGGTCTCGTAGCTCTGCTTAATGCCGGCGCTGCCCATGATGATGGCGCCGGTGGGGAAGTCCGGACCGGGCATGATCTGCATGAGCTCGTCGACGGTGGCGTCGGGGTTGTCGATCAGGTAGCAGGTGGCCTCGATCGCCTCGGTGAGGTTATGCGGGGCGATGTTGGTGGCCATGCCGACGGCGATGCCCTGGCTGCCGTTGACCAGCAGGTTGGGGAAGCGCGCAGGCAGTGCCACAGGCTCGGCGAGCGATTCGTCGTAGTTGGGCTGCCAGTCGACGGTATCCTTCTGCAAGTCACGCAGCAGTTCCATGGCGGGCTTGGCCAGGCGGCTCTCGGTGTAACGCATGGCCGCCGCGCCGTCGCCATCGATGTTGCCGAAGTTGCCGTGACCGTCGATGAGCGGCGTGCGCATGGAGAACCACTGCGCCAGGCGGACCATGGCCTCGTAGACCGCAGAGTCACCGTGCGGGTGGTACTTACCGATAACTTCGCCGACCGTCCAGGCCGACTTTTTGTGTGGGCGGTTGGGGTAGATGCCGCTCTCGTTCATCGCGTACAGGATGCGGCGGTGTACCGGCTTTAAGCCGTCGCGCACGTCCGGCAGGGCACGCGCTGTGATAACCGACATCGAATACTCGATGAACGACTGCTTCATCTCGCGACCGAACTCCGAAATCTGGAGCTGGCCGCCGTTGATGTCCTCGCCGGCCGAGGCGCCACGATCGACTTCGCCAAAGCTCTCCTCGAGCTCACCGTCGTCGTCCTCTTCCTCATCATCATCGGCATCGGGGTTATAGGCGTCCGGATCGCCGTCCTCGCCCTGCTCAGCACGGGCAAGCAGGCGCTTCAGATCATCGGGCATACCGGCATCGCCGGCCTCGCCCATACCCTCGTTGTTGTTGATATCGTCTGCCACGTTACCTCCTCTTAAGCGTCAAGGAATCGTGCATCATGTGCATGCTTCTCGATGTACTCGCGGCGATAGCCGACCTCGGAACCCATCAGCTCGCGCACGGCGCGGTCCGCCACCACGGCGTCCTCGATCGACACACGCTGCAGAATGCGGGTCTTTGGGTCCATCGTCGTCGAGGCAAGCTGTTTGGGGTCCATCTCGCCCAGGCCCTTGTAGCGCTGGACGGTATAGCCCTTGCGCTTTTTGGTGATCTTGCCGTCCTTGGCCTTGCCGTCCTCGTCGTTATCATCGGGGTTCAGGCCCAGACTCTGGATGGTATCGCGCAGGATCTCGTCTTCGGGCTGGCGGCCGTTGGGATACACGTAGTGGATCTTGTTGCGCACCTTAATGCCAAAGATGGGCGGGCAGGCAACATAGACGTAGCCGGCATCGATCAGCGGACGCATGTACTTGTAGAAGAACGTCAGCAGCAGGATGCGGATATGCGCGCCGTCGACGTCTGCATCGGTCATGATGATGATCTTGTGGTAGCGCGCCTTGGTGATATCGAAATCGCCGCCGTCGCCGGCACTCGTCGTGACGCCACAGCCGATCGCGGTAATCAGCGACTGGATGGTGTCACTCGAGAACGCGCGATGGTCACCAACGCGCTCGACGTTCAAAATCTTGCCGCGCAGGGGCAGAATCGCCTGGATGTCTCGGCGACGGCCGTCCTTGGCCGAACCGCCTGCCGAGTCGCCCTCTACGATGAAGAGCTCGGTCAGCTCGGCATCGCGCACCGAGCAGTCGGCGAGCTTACCGGGCAGGGACGCCGTCTCGAGCAGGCTCTTGCGGCGGGTCGCCTCGCGCGCCTTGCGGGCGGCATTGCGCGCCTTGCAGGCCTGCTGCGCCTTCTTGACGATCTCGCGAGCGGGCTTAGGGTGCTCCTCGAGGTAATCGGCAAGGCCGTCGGTCACGATCTTGAGCGTCAGCGCGCGCATATAGGAGCTGCCGAGCTTGGCCTTGGTCTGGCCCTCAAACTGCGGATCGGGCAGCTTGACCGAGATAACGGCCGAAAGGCCCTCGCGCACATCGTCGCCGGTCAGATTGGCGTCTTTTTCCTTGAGCAGGTTCTGCTTGCGTGCATAGTCGTTGATCACGCGGGTGAGCGCGGTGCGGAAGCCCTCAAGGTGCATGCCGCCCTCGGGGGTGTAGATGTCGTTGGCAAACGACATGACGTTCTCGCCGTAGCCGCTATTCCACTGCAGGGAAACCTCAACCTCGCCCATCTTGGCCACAGGTGCGTCCGGGTCCGATTTGCCCTCGATGTAGATAGGCTCCTTAAAGGCCTCGGGGACGTCCTTGCCCTCGTTAAGGAACTTGACGAAGTCGATGATGCCGCCCTCGTAGCAAAACTCCTCCACGTGGGGAGTAGACTCGCGCTCGTCAGTCAGCACGATTTTGAGGTTCTTATTGAGGAACGCCGTCTCCTGCAGACGGTTGTGCAGCGTATCGAAATCGTAAATGCAGGTCTCGAAGATCTCGTCGTCGGGCCAGAAGGTGACGGTGGTGCCCGTCGAATCCGAGGTGCCCACGACCTCCATCTTCTTAACGGTCTTGCCGCGCGAGAACTCCATCTCGTAGGTGTTGCCGTCGCGACGAACCTGAACGACCACGCGCTTGGACAGTGCGTTGACGACGGAGATGCCAACGCCGTGCAGGCCGCCCGAAACCTTATAGGCCGAGTTATCGAACTTACCGCCGGCGTGCAAGATCGTCATGACGACCTCGAGCGTCGGGATCTTTTTAACAGGGTGCTCGTCGACGGGGATGCCGCGCCCGTTGTCGACGACCGTGATGGAGTTGTCGGCGTGGACCGTCACCTGGATCTCGGTGCAGAAACCGGCCATGGCCTCGTCGACGGAGTTGTCAACGATCTCCCACACCAGGTGATGCAGACCGCTGGCGCTCGTCGAGCCGATATACATGCCCGGGCGCTTACGAACGGCCTCGAGACCTTCGAGAATCTTAATCTCGCCGCCATCGTAATCGTTTTCGTTTGCCACACGTCCTCCTTCAGTCAAGAAAATGTGTACAGCCTTACTAGTTTATCGTAAAAAAATACCCTCGGGAACGAGGGTATTTGGCTCTACAAGGCCACCAGATGCGATTTAAGGCTCTTTTTTGCTTTCTACGCCCTTGGCCCACTCGGCACTGGCTCTCATGGCATTCTCGAGGGCCTCGCGCAGTTTTTGGTCTTCGATGGGCGCCACTTGGCGCTCAATCTCGGTGCATTCGGCCTCACTTAGGTCGGCGTGCGGGGCCGGCGGGCGCTCGGTCGTCGCCGGGCGCAGGCGCTGCTTGGCGGCGGGCGGCGTGTGACCCGGCGCGGTGGTTTTGAACACCAGGCCGTCCACATGCGCACCGGCGCGCTCCATGCGCGCGCGGATGATCTCGCGCAACAGCGTCATTTCCTGCGTCCACGAGGGCGAATCGAGATATACCAGCAGCTCATTGGACTCGGGCAGGTAGCGCAAGCCCGTCACATGCCGCCCCTCGCGCGTGCCCGAGCACACCGCGTTCCACGCGCGATAGACCGCGCGCGACTCCTCGGCAGCCTCCATCTGCGCGCGGCGCTCAGGTGTCGCGGCCGCCAGGATGCGCTGACGCTCTGCGTTCAAAAATCCACTGAAGGCAACCGTTTCGCTCTCGCGCTCGTAATTAGCACGTCTCACCCATGCTCACCACCTTGGCTCGATCAAGCAGGTCATCGGTAAAATACCCCAGGTTGGTCGTGGTTATGACCGTCTGGATATCATCGCCGATCAGCCGCAGAAAAGCACCGCGGCGTTCGCCGTCGAGTTCGCTCATCACGTCGTCCAAAAGCAGCAACGGGGCGGTGCCCAGGACATCGCGAGCCACGGCCACCTCCGCCACCTTCCAGGCCAGAACCAACGTTCGCTGCTGACCTTGGCTGGCAAATGAACGGGCGGAGCGACCCGCCACGGTAAACTCAATCTCATCGCGATGCGGTCCCACCAACGTCACGCCGCGGCGAATTTCCTCGTCGGCGTGCTCATCAAGGGCAGTCAGCATGCGCTCGTACGCCCAGCCCTTCAGCTCTTCGCGATCATCGACCTGGGGCAAATCCCCCAGCGTGGACGTATAGGTCACGTTGGCAGCCTCACCGGATGCCACTTGCCCGTAGGCAGTGTGCACATGGCCCGCCAGCCGGTCGAGCAGGGCCAACCGGTGCACAAGCAGGGCCGAGCCCGCGCGGGCAATCGAATCGTTCCACGCGCCGAGCATCTCGCGACAGCACCAGGTCTCCTTGAGCAGGGCGTTACGCTGGGTCACGCAGCGTCCATAGGTGCTCGCAAGATCGGCATAACGTGCGCTCAGCTGCATGCCAAAGTCATCGAGGGCGGCGCGGCGCACACTGGCGCCTCGCTTAACCATGTCCAGATGGTCGGGGCAAAACAGCACGCTCGGCAGAGCCCCGCGCACACCGGCGGCAGAGCACCTCTTGCCGTTGCGGCTAAACGAGCGCTTACCGTCCTCCACGCTCAATCCCATATCAAGCACGCGGCCGTCGCCCTCGAGCCTCAGCTCGACCTTGCACGAGCCCACGCCATCATGGACGAGCTCGGCTGCGGTCGGATGCCTAAACGAGGCGCCGCTCGTCAGCAGCTGCAGCGCCTCTATGAGATTGGTCTTTCCCGCCGCGTTGGGTCCCGCAAGTATCGTCACGCCCTCGTCCAGGGCAAGGCGATAACTATCGAAGCTGCGGTAGTGCGCGACGGAAAGATCGCGGGCGAACATGGTCATAGGGCGGTTGCTAGATGCGGACCGGCATAACCAGGTACAGGTAGTTGATCTTGTCGTAGGACTTGAAGATGCCCGCCTGCGAGTAGCTCTTGAGCTCCAGCGTGATCTCCTTCTCCTTGGACAGGGCATTGAGGCAGCCAAAGATGTAGTGGTAGTTGAAGGCGATGATGCCCGACTCGCCCTCGGCCTCGACATCGATCGTCTCCTGCGCAAGGTCCTGGTCATTGGAAATGGAGGACAGGCCCATCTGCCCGTTCTCGACATCGATCTCGAACTTGACGGCGGGGTTGGCGCTCGCGATAACGGCCACGCGCTTGAGGGCGGCGTTAAAGGCGGCGACGTCGATCTTGACGCTCGTCACGCACGAATCGGGGATGAGCTGCTTGTAGTTGGGGTACATGCCCTCGATACGGCGCGACACGTAGGTGGTGTTGCCGGCCTCGAAGACGACCTGGGTGTCGGTAGCCCCGATCATGATGGTCGCCTGGCTGGCCATGATGTTCAGCGCGTCGTTAAAGGCGTCGGCCGGAACGTTGAGTTCAAAGGAGCCCTCGAGAGTCGAGGTCTCGACCTGCGTATCGCACACGGCCAAGCGGAAGGAATCGGTCGCCACCAGGCGCACGGTGTTGTTCTCGACCTTCATGTGCACGCCACCCAGAATGGGGCGGGCCTTGTCGGTCGAGGTGACGCGCCACACGCGGCCGACCATTTCGGACAAGATATCGGTCGGCAGCTCCACGGCACTCTCGATGGCATAGGCCGGAAACTCGGGGAAGTCATTGACATCGAGCGTGTTCAGGCGGAAAGAGCTCTTCTCGCAACCAATCAGCACCTGGCGCTCGGACAGCTCAAAGGTGACCGGGGCATCGGGGAGGGTCTTGGTGATATTGGAGAGCATCTTACAGGGGATAACCATCTCACCCTCTTCTTCGACATGCGCCGCGATGCGATGACGGATCGAGATGGTGTAGTTAGAGGTCTGGAATTCCAAGATGCCGTCTTGCGCCTTGACGAGCACGCCCGACAGGATGGGAAGGGTGGACGCCGAAGCGACACCCTTCATAACGACGCCGATGGCTTGTGTAAGCGAGCTCTGGCTGACGGTGAACTTCATCTTTTAATACCTTTCTTTAGATATAAATATCTTAATAATAGTAATAGCACTGACGAAACTGTTGATTACTCCCAAAGACGCAGGTCAGACCCAGAAAGAGAATCGACAGCAACCTGTGTGCAACGGGGGTGGTTTTCCACGTTCAAAACCTGCGCAAAACTTTTCACCACCGCGGGTTGGGTTTTAGACACCTTATGCCCATGGTTTCGACAAGTTTTCAACAGGTGTCTCTATTTCCCTACGAGCGCAGTGTAATTTTATCGCGCAGCGATTTGAGGTCTTCGGTGACGGTACGGTCTTCCTGGATCATCTTCTGGACCTTTTTGTAGCTCGTGCTGACGGTCGAGTGGTTGCGGTTGCCAAATTCGGCGCCCACCGCCGTGGTCGTCATCTCGCACATCTCGATGGCCAGGTAGATAGCGATATGGCGTGCTTTGGCGATATTGGCGTTGCGACGCGGGCCGATGAGCTCCTCGTGCGTCACGCCGTACTGCTCTTCGATGACGGACTGAACCGTCTGGACGTTGATCTTTTTGGCCGATGTGTCGAAGTACTGGCTGGCGATGGCGTCGATATCGTCAAAGGTGAGCTCCCCGCCCTCGCGCTCGCGGTCGCCCGCCTCGCCGGCGCAGCGCTCGCAAAAGCTCTCGAGTTCGCGGATGTTGGTGCCCGAGACCTCGGCCATGTGTTTAAAGTGCTCGTCGGTCAGGTGTCCGCCGTCGCCCCCATAGGCCGCCAGCAGCGAGTCGTCGCCTGCCTCGGGAGCGGCGACGATGGTGTTCTCGTAATAGCGCTGCAAGATCTTGTATTTCATCTCGTAGCTGGGCTCTGCGACCAGGCAGAGCATGCCGGCGTTGAAGCGGCTGGTCAGACGCTCGTCCATGCTCAGGTCCTTGGGGGCACGGTCTGCCGCGATGACGACCTTCTTGTTGTTGCGGATGAACTCGTCCATGAGCTGGAAAAAGTAGTCCACGCTCGCGCGCTTGCCGATGATGTTTTGGATGTCATCGATGATGAGCACGTCCACGCCGTGGTACGCCTGCATGATGGGGGCGTTGCTCTTCTTTTGGCGGTCGAACTCGGTCATCAGGTCGTCCAGATATGCCTGGGAGTTGGCATACTTGACCTTGATCTCGGGCGACTTCTCGGCGAGCTCGTTTTTGATGGCAAGCAGCAGGTGCGTCTTGCCCAGGCCCGATTTGCCGTAGATGAACAGTGATGTGCATGTGCCGCGCTCGTCCGCGAGGGCGGCAAACTTGAGTGCCGAGCGATAGGCATGGCTGTTTTCGGGGCCGTAGACAAAGTTCTCAAAGGTAAATTTTGAGTTCGCGGCGAGCGGGGCTCCATCCGTATTCTGCTCGGCCGGCACGGTCGGCGCCGGTATGGGTGAAGCGGGGGCCGCAGCTTGCGTGGATTTAGTCGGCGCTCCGCCCTTCATCTGGTTCATCATGCGACGAAAATCATCGGCCGAGAGCGTGTTCTTGATTGCAATGCCCGAATCCGCGCCCGCCGCTGCGTCGTGAGCGATAGGCATGTGCGTGACGGGTGCGTTCGTTGACGTCGCCGCCGCGGTCGGCAACGGTGCCATGGTTTCACGGGAAACATCGCTGTGCTGGTGCTCGATTGTCGGCACGTCGCCTGCGGAGGTCGGTGCCGCCGGGGAAGCGGCGGGAGCCGTGGCGGGCGCCGTCGCGGCAGCGGATTCCGTTGCGGCGCCTTGCGGTGCCACGATGTCGAGCGCGATCGGTGCAAAGGCGATTTCTTCCAGATAGGCCTCAATAGTCGGCTGATGCTTTTTGAGCTGCGCGATGGCAAAGCGCGAGGGGGCCTCGATCGTGAGCGTATCTTCGGTCAGGCTTATGGCCCGCGATTGCCCCAGCATGTTGATGAGGCGTGCATCTTGGCCGTCGCGCTGGCAAAAGGCGATGGCATCCCCCAGGATGATGCTTGCTTCCTCGTCCACTGTCTCTCCCGTTCTTTAGCTCTGAGCTCGCACGCGAGCGGCGCCGAGTTCGGTCAGATGGTATTTCTGGCCATGCTTGATGACCAAGCCGGCCTGCGCCAAGTCATTGAGCGTGCGTGACCAAGTGGGGGCCGAGTTTCCAAACGCCCTCGCCAGATCGGTTGCACCGCACGCTTGATTTTGCGCCAGATAGCCCAGCGCGGCGTTGCCGCGATCGCTTACGAACACGTCCGGTTGTGGCTGCGCATACTGATTTGCTGCATTAGGATACATCATTTGAGCTGCTGGTTGTTGAGAACTCTGCATCGGCGGCATTTGCTGTTGAAAACTTTGAGGCCACTGTTGGTAAGGCTGCAGAGGCATCTGTTGGGCCCAGGGGTTGTACTGCTGCTGCGGCATCTGCTGGTACGGCTGCTGATATCCCTGCTGGTACTGCTGCGGGAACTGCTGGCCATACCCCAGTGGCGGCATCTGCTGATATGGATATCCCCGTTGGTACGGCTGATAGCCCATTTGCTGGCCACCCGGTGCCCCCGTCGCCTGCTGCATTGCTGCTGCATCCTGATCTGCCAGCGGCATGGCCTCTGGCATGTTTGGCGTCATCGACATAGATGCCGCCTGGGGCTCTTGTGTGGGAAGCATTCCGGGCTGCTGCATCTGCCCCACGGGGGGCTGCATCTGCTGCGTTGCCATGGGCTGCTGCGCAAAAGCTCCCGGCAGGGGATATGTGGGCTGCTCCGTCTCGGGCCGCACGGCAGCACCGCGTCCGCCGGCACGCTCGATTTCCTGCACGCGTTTAGGGTTCAGGCTTACCGTAACCACGGTGCCGTTGCCCATGTTGTCCTCGATGGATACGGCACCGCCGGCGTTTTCCAAATACTCCTGCACCATGGGAAACCCTGCTCCGGTTCCACGGATATAGCGCTTCATCTTGCTGTTTGCGCTGGTAACGCCAAAGTCGAAAGCGCGTTCCTTGTCGTCGATGCCGGGTCCTTGGTCAGCAAAGCGGATGGTGTCTCCGCCGTCCAGAATCGAGATGATGGGCTCTGCAAAGTGTGCGTGGATAAAGTTTTCGACAATCTCGCGGATGACCATGAGCGAGATATGGCCACCTTGTTCTTTCATGCACTGGTAGACGGTGTTGGTCGTCTCTTCCAAATACGTGCGGACATCTTGCGGATCGATGACGATCACACGCGGTGTCGACAGCATGTCGTCATAGACGGCGATGCGCGCGGCGTACATGGCTTTTGGCGCCTGCGTTGTCGTCTGTTCACCTTCGTCACGCTCTTCGCGCACGCCGGTGATGTGCTCGTTGTCGGGTGCCGGGTCTCCGGAATCGACCATGGTGTAAAAGTCGTCAGACATGCCGCTCGCAATCTTCCAAAAGGTTTCGAACAAATAGTAGCTCACCGTGCAATGTTTCTCATCTTTCGACAAACTTTCAAAACCTGTTGAAAACTTTGGAAAACGGACGAAAAGTTCTCAACAATGCCAACATGACCTGTTGAAAACTCGATGAAATATCGTGAAAAGTTGCCATGCACCGCTAAATCGAGCTTGGCTTATGGGGGAACCGTGTGAACTGCGCAACCTTTTACCTTTGATTTCTTGACATTTGAACATTGATTTCCCTACAATCTTCAAGCTCACGTGTCTATATCTGCGTCCGCGTCCCCGCGGACACTCGAAATGCAGCAGGAGGAACTTAAGATGAAGCGTACGTATCAGCCTAATAAGCGTAAGCGTGCCAAGACCCATGGCTTCCGTGCCCGTATGGCCACTAAGGGTGGTCGTGCCGTGCTCGCCCGTCGTCGCGCCAAGGGCCGCAAGCGTCTCACTGTCTAGCAGCGATACACACATCTCGCATGAAGACTATTAAGTCTCGGCAAGATTTCGAGCATGTGTTCAGTCAGGGGCGTCGTTTCAATCACCCTCTGATTCGAATGACCATATGTGAATCGGTTGGCGAAGGCGACTCCGGAAGGGTCGCCTTCGTTGGTGCTAAGCGACTCGGTTGTGCCGTCGTGCGCAACCGATCTAAGCGTGTGATGCGCGAGGCCGCCCGCAGCTGCGGATTTCCCGTTGCGGGTTATGACATCATCTTGTTTGCAACTCCCAAGACGAGGGTTTCCTCGCCGCAGGAGATGGACAAGGCGTTGCGTTCGCTTATGAAGCGCGCCGGCGTTGCCGGGGAGGAGCGATGAGCAATCACGTTTTGCGACGTGTTGCCATCGCTCCTATTCGCATATATCAACAGGTTATTTCGCCCTTATTGCCTGACGCCTGCATTTATTACCCAACGTGCTCGCAATACGCCATCCAGGCGATTGAGAAGCACGGTGTTTTGAGAGGCTGCTGGCTTGCCGTGAGGCGCATCGCTCGCTGCAATCCCCTGCACGTCGGCGGTTATGACCCTGTGCCCTAGCGGGCACTCGCTATCGGAGGAAAACTTACATGTGGGATTGGATCGTTAACATCCTTTTCGAGCTGCTCAAGCTCATCCAGACCTTTGCGGTCGACTGGGGCCTGTCCATCATCATCCTGGTGGTCATCATCCGTCTGCTGCTGACGCCGCTTATGCTCAAGTCGACCAAGTCGACGGCTCGCATGCAGGTGCTGCAGCCCAAGATGCTCGAGATCCAGGAGCGCTATGCCGACGATCCCCAGCGTCAGGCCGAGGAGATGCAGAAGTTCTACAGCGAGAACAAGTTCAACCCCATGGCTGGCTGTCTGCCGCTGCTGATTCAGATGCCTATCCTGTTCGCCCTGTTTACATTGCTGCGCAACCTGCCGCAGTACTTTAACAACGGCACGTTCTCGTTCTTCAACATCCTGCCCGACCTGACCACCACGCCGAGCGCTTCCTTTGCCGATGGCTTTATGGTTGCACTGCCTGCGCTGGTTTGCCTGATCCTGTTTGCCGTCCTGACCCTGATTCCGCAGCTCTATATGTCGCGCAACCAGACCGGCCAGCAGGCTCAGAGCATGCGTATGATGGCCGTTGTCATGACGGTCATGATGCTTTGGATGGGCTGGAGCCTTCCCGTTGGTGTTCTGCTGTACTACGACGTCTCGTCTGCTTGGCAGGTTATCCAGCAGATTTTTGTGACGCAGAAGGTCATCGACAAGGCGAAGGCCGATGAGGAGGAGCGTCTTAAGAACGCTCCGCTGCAGGTTGAGGTCACTCGTCGCGAGAAGAAGCCGCGCCCGCACAAGAAGAAGTAGTGGGATATCAATCTTATTTAGGTACCTAACTTTTGGAGTACGTTATGTCTGAAGAGATCATCGAGGATATGCTTGAGGAGGTTGCCCCGCAGGTCGCGGGCGATTATCCCGAGATTGCACAGCGCTACAAGGCTGGTGAAGAGCTGACCGATGAGGAGCTCGACACCATTGCCGATGTTGCGATTTCCATCCTGCGTTCCATCCTTTCGCACTTCGATGCCGCCAACTCTCCTATCGATGAGTATGAGGGCGACGAGGGTGAGCTGATTTTGGATGTAACGGCTCCCGACCTTGCTGTTCTCATTGGCCGTCATGGTCGCACTCTTGATGCTCTTCAGGTTATGTTCTCTTTGCTGGTGAGCCGCAAGCTTGGCTTTAGGTATCCGGTTGTAGTGGACGTCGAGGGATACAAGAGTCGCCGTCAGGATAAGGTCGCCTCCATGGCTCAGTCTGCTGCCGAGCGTGCCATCCGCACTCATAAGAGTGTTTCGCTTCCGCCCATGAATGCCTACGAGCGCCGACTGGTTCACATTGCACTTCGTGGCAACGATGCAGTCGATACTCATTCTGAGGGTTCTGACCCTGATCGCCATGTGGTGATTGTTGCTCGATAATCTACTCGAGCTTATGCTAGGGGGACGTGGTTTCCACGTCCCCCTTTTTTGTCAAAAGTTCTCGATACGCTGATTTTTGTCAGAAAGGAGCTTCAGTTGTTTGTACTTACCGATCAGCAGGCTGACGAGATGTTGAGTCGCCTAACTTCCTATTGCAAAGAATATTCCTTGAGCGTAACTGATATTGAGCTGAGGAAATGTATCCAGCATTTGGATTTGGTTCTAGAAACAAATAAGACAACCAATCTCACCCGTATTCTTAACGTAGAAGATGCTGCCGTACTTCATATCCTCGACTCACTTGTTTTGCTCCCCTATATCAATAAGGCTCCTGAGGGAGCTTTGCTCGATATGGGAACAGGTGCGGGCTTCCCTGGTATTCCATTAACCATAACCACGCATCGTAAAGCTACTTATATTGACTCTGTTGGCAAGAAGGTTGATGCGGTTAATTCCTTTGTCCATGCTCTTGGATTGAAACATGCTCATGCGGTTCATGATCGTCTTGAAGAATATGCTCGAAGCCATAAGAAGCAGTTCTCCGTTGTAACCGCCCGCGCACTGGCCCCTCTACCGATTCTTGTTGAGTATGCGGCTCCGTACCTGAAGGATGGAGGGCTATTTGTTATCACCAAGGGCAATCCTTCGGATGAGGAGCTTGCTTCCGGCATGTCAGCAGCTAAGATTTGCGGCTTCACTTTGCTTCTGAATGACGCAATTGATTTGCCTGAAGGCTTGGGTCACAGGGAGTTCATTGTTCTTAAGAAGAGTCATTCAGCATCCGTTTCATTGCCTCGTGCAAATGGCATGGCAAAGAAGAATCCGCTTGCCTAGATGTTTCACGTGAAACATAATGGTTACTAACAGCTTGCAGTGTTTCACGTGAAACATAGCAGTTGCTATCGATTCGGAATGTTTCACGTGAAACATCCTCCGTTTGACAGCTTTAATACACACCAGGAGGGACCGTGGGATTTCGCGACGTTAAGCGTTCTAAGAGCGCAAAAGACACGCGTATCATTGCAATCATCAATCAAAAAGGCGGCGTCGGTAAGTCAACGACGGCTGTAAACCTTGCAGCAGCACTGGGTGAGCAGGGTCGTAAGACACTGATTGTTGATTTTGATCCGCAGGGAAACAGCACCAGTGGATTCGGAATTGAAAAAGAAGACCTTGATCACTGCATCTATGATGCATTGCTGAATGATGTGCCGGCAGAATCGCTTGTTCTTGATACAAATTGCAAAAAGGTATTCGTAATTCCGGCTACAATTCAGCTTGCAGGCGCGGAAATTGAACTCGTAAGCGCAATTGCTCGTGAAACCCGTCTCAAAGATTTGCTTGAGCCGATTCAGGACGAGTTCGATTTTATTTTCATTGACTGCCCTCCTTCGCTCGGCCTGCTTACTATCAACGCTTTGACCGCAGCAGACAGCGTTTTGATTCCGATCCAGTGCGAGTATTACGCACTCGAGGGCGTTACGAAGCTGCTTGAGTCAATGAAGATGGTCAAATCTCGTCTGAACAAGGGCTTAGACACCTACGGTGTGCTTATGACCATGTATGACTCGCGTACTTCTCTATCGAATCAGGTTGTTGAGGAGGTTCAATCGTACTTTGGTGATAAGGCATTTAAGACGTTGATCCCCCGTACGGTTAAAATCTCCGAAGCTCCGTCTTTTGGGGAACCGGTAATTACCTATGCACCTCAAAATAAGGGTGCAAAAGCATATATGAACCTTGCAAAAGAGGTGATCAAGCGTGCCTAGTGTAAAGAAACGTGGCGGATTGGGACGTGGACTCAATGCTTTGGTCTCAGAGGCCGAGTATGAGACCGGTGGTTCGGCTGCATCGGCTTCGAATGCCGCATCTGAAACAAAACTACCTATTGAGGATATCGTTCCCAACCCTAATCAGCCGCGAATTCACTTTAACGAAACTGAACTTCGTGAGTTGAGCGAATCAATCCAAGAACATGGCGTCTTGCAGCCGCTTTTGGTTCGCAAGCATGGAAACGGCTATGAGATCATCGCTGGTGAGCGTCGTTACCAAGCGTCAAAGCTTGCTGGTCTTGAGGAGCTGCCCGTCATCATTAAAGATGTTAATGATGAAGAGATGCTGGCTCTTGCTCTGATCGAAAACCTTCAGCGTTCTGATCTGAATCCCGTCGAAGAGGCTAAGGGCTATCGCCAGCTTATCGATGCCAGCGGTATGACCCAGGAGGCATTGTCGAAGGCAGTCAGCAAGTCACGCTCTGCAATTACAAACTCGCTGCGCCTTCTCGATCTCCCTGAAGTTGTTCAGCAGATGATTTTTGAGGGCAAACTTACTGCTGGTCATGCACGTGCGATTCTTGCAGTTCCCTATGAGGACGCTCGAATTCGACTTGCAGAGAAGGTTGTTGCAGAGGGCCTTTCCGTAAGAGCGACAGAAAATCTTGCTCCGTTGTTTTCTGCCGGAGAGACACCTAAGACGCCGAGGCCTGCAACGCCTCAGTCTTTTAAAAAGGCTGCCCGCGTGCTTCGTCAGGTTTTTAATACCAACGTGCGTGTTAAGAGCTCGCGTGGAAAGAATAAGATTGAGATTGAGTTTAAAGACGAGGAAGAGCTCTCTCGTATTCTTGGCGAAATGATTCAGTTTGATCAAGGAGGCCAAGATGAGGAATAGGATTTTAACTGCGATTGCATTGGCGACGACTGTCGCGGCTGGTGCCTTTGCTGGCTATAAGATCGCGACAGACGATGAACTTCGAGGTCGTTTGCTTCGTAGTGCGCAAGATATTGTCGATACATCCAAGAAGAAAATGGATGTTATGACAGAAGATGTTGCCATGCGTACGGCTCAGGTAACGAAGAATCCCAAGATTAATCAAGGTTGGGTTAGTAACCAATGGGAAAATGTAGGCTATTAGGTACCTAATAATTACTTAGCATATTTTGAGGGGTCCTTGTCTGATTCACGAGGCAAGGACCCCTTATTTTGGCCGTAAAAAATGGGACAGGTAGCAGCTGATTCAAAATTAAGGTCAATAAATAAAACGGCCCCGGTTGCATCTCCTGTAACCGGGGCCGTTCGATGTTTCACATGAAACGTTTTGGGGTGCGACTCCCCTATGCGTTCTTCTGAACTTTGAAGTGCTGCTTCAGCTGTCCGCAAGCGGCGTCAATATCGTTACCACGGGAGTTACGAATCGTGGTCTCGATGCCACGGGACTCAAGACGACGCTGAAGATCCTCAACCTTATGAATCGGCGACGGCTTGAGCGGGCTGCCCTCGATGTCGTTAAGCTGAATCAGGTTAACGTGGCACAACGTTCCCTCGCAGAAGTCGCAGAGCGCCTGCATCTCGGGATTCGTATCGTTGACGCCTTCGATCATGGCATACTCATAGGTCGGGCGGCGGCCAGTCTTCTCGGTGTAGAGTTGAAGCGCCTCGTGAAGGCGAAGTAGCGTGTACTTCTTAACACCGGGCATTAGCTTATTGCGTGTCGACTGGATGGCGGAATGCAGGGAAACGGCAAGCGTGAACTGCTCGGGGATGTCCGCAAATTTGCGAATACCGGGAATAACGCCGCTGGTAGAGACGGTGAGGTGACGAGCACCGATACCGATGCCATCAGGGTCGTTGAGGATTCGCAACGCCTTGAGAACCTCGTCGTAGTTGGCAAACGGCTCGCCCTGGCCCATGAAGACAACGCTCGTGACGCGCTCGCCAAAGTCGTTGGATACATGAAGTACCTGGTCGACGATCTCTTGAGCGGTCAGAGAGCGCTTGAGGCCGTTGAGGCCGGTAGCGCAAAAGGCACAGCCCATGCCGCAGCCTGCCTGGGTGGAAACGCAGACGGAAAGCTTGTTGCGACGGGGCATACCGACAGTTTCGACGGAAATGCCGTCGTGGTACTCGAGCAGATACTTGCGCGAGCCATCTTTGGAAACCTGCTTGGTGAGTTCAGTCGGCGTATCAAAGGCAAAAGCCTCTTTAAGCTGCTCGCGGAAAGCCTTGGGAAGGTTGGTCATGTCGTCGAACGAACAAACGTTCTTCTCAAAGACCCATTCGATGAGCTGCTTCGCGCGGAAGGCGGGCTGGCCAAGCTCGGCCACGAGCTCGCGAATATCGTTTTGGCTCAAGTCGCGAATGTCCTGAGATTTAGTCCTGGGATTCATGGAAGCCTTTCGATTTTGGGGAAACGTAGAGGGTATCGCTACAATATGGTATCAGCTGCAGAAATTATAGAGGAGGAGTCTGCCCATGCCGGGTAAAAGCCTAGAGAACATGCACGTAGCGGTCTTGGCGGGCGGTCATTCCGCTGAGCGCGAGATCTCGCTTAATTCGGGAAAGAACGTTGTGGTGGCACTGAAGGAAGCCGGCTACACCTCGGTGGAGCTGCTCGATACGGCCGCTGATGACTTTATGGTAACCATGGCAACCGGCGGCTTTGACGTGGCGTTTATCGCCATGCACGGTGCCGGCGGCGAGGATGGCGCCATGCAAGGCGCCATGGAGACCCTGGGTATCCCCTACACGGCTTCGGGCGTGCTTGCCAGCGCCTGCGGTGCCGACAAGGAGGTCTCTAAGCTCCTGTACGCCAAGGCGGGCATTCCCATTGCCCCCGGCCTTGCGCTCGAGGTGGGCGATGAAGTCGATATCGATCATATCGTCGAGGTTTGTGGCGAGCGCTGCTTTGTGAAGCCGGCCGTCAACGGTTCCAGCTATGGCATTTCCCTGGTCCATGAGCCCTCCGAGCTGCCCGCGGCAATCGCCAAGGCGTTTGAGTACGGCGACAAAGTACTGGTCGAGAAGTGCATCGAGGGTACCGAGATCACCGTCGGCGTATACGGCGAAGATGACGTGCGCGCTCTGCCGATTGTCGAGATTCGTAAGCCCGAGGACTGTGAGTTCTACGATCTGGACGTGAAGTATGTCGACCCTACGGACATCCATCGCATTCCGGCGCAGATTTCACCCGAGAATTACGCTCGTGCCCAGGAGCTTGCCTGTGCTGCTCACAAGGCCCTCGGTTGCCTGGGTATCTCGCGCAGCGACTTTATCGTGAGTGAGGACGGCCCCGTTATCCTCGAGACCAATACCATTCCCGGCATGACCGATACGTCGCTGTATCCGGACGAGATCCGCCACACCGACGACATGACGTTCCCGCAGGTCTGTGACAGCCTGATCCGTATGGGCCTTCGTCGAGCGGGCATTGCATGCTAATCGAGGACGCGGTTTCGTCAGGAACGCCGCAGTTTGTCATCGACTCCTATGCCACGCTTGCCGAACGCGCCAAAACGCAGTCCTTTGGTCTTATCGAGGAAGATGTGATTGTCCTCGATACCGAGACCACAGGTCTTTCGGTGCAGGACAATGAACTGATCGAGATCTCGGCGGCCCGTCTTTCGGGCCGCGAGATCGTCGACCGTTTCGATACCTTCGTGCATCCCAAGCAGCTGATTCCCGCCGAGATTACCGAGCTCACGAGCATTACAAATGCCGATGTGGCAGATGCCCCGTCGGCCGTTGAGGCCGTCGCCGCTCTCGCCGATTTTGTCGGTGGTTGCCCGGTGATCGCACATAACGCCACGTTCGACCGCTCGTTTATCGAGTCGGTCAAAGGCGGCGTCAACGTGAGCGATATTTGGATCGATTCGCTGGCGCTGTCGCGAATCGCGCTTCCGCGCCTGGCCTCGCACAAGCTGTCTTTTATGGCCGATCTGTTTGGCTGTGACTCGGTATCACACCGTGCCAATGCCGACGTCGACGCCCTGTGTGGCGTATGGCGCGTGTTGCTCGTGGCGCTCACCGACTTGCCCCAGGGCCTCATGGCGCGCCTAGCCGACATGCATCCGGATGTGCCTTGGTCCTATCGTCCTATCTTCTCATTCTTGGCAGGGCAGAACCCTGGTTCTATCTTCTCTCTCAGCGCCGCTCGTGCTGACGTTCTCAAGGCCGATCGCGCCGACGATCGGGTGGACGCCGACGAACTGCCGGTCCTCAAGATGCCGAGTCGTGAGGAGATTGAGGCAGACTATGCGCCAGGTGGCCTGGTCAATCGCATGTACCCCACCTACGAGCCGCGTGATGAGCAGATTGCGATGGCGCTCGAGGTCCGCGATGCGCTGGTCACGGGCACTCATCGTGTAATTGAGGCGGGCACGGGCGTCGGCAAATCGATGGCCTATCTGGTGCCTTTTGCCGAGGCAGCACGCCGTAACAACATCACGGTTGGTATTGCGACCAAATCGAACAATCTCGCCGACCAGCTCATGTACCATGAGCTGCCAAAACTTGCCGAGCAACTGGACGGTGGTCTGTCATTTTGCGCTCTCAAGGGGTATGACCACTATCCGTGCCTGCGCAAGCTTGAGCGCATGAGCCGCGGCCAGGCCGAGATTACCACCAAGCGCGATCCGGCGGACACGCTCACGGCGGTCGCGGTCATTATGGCGTACGTCTGCCAATCAGCCGATGGCGACCTCGACTCACTTGGCATTCGGTGGCGCAGCGTCAACCGCCCCGACTTTACGACGGCCTCGCGCGAGTGTGCTCGTCGCCTCTGCCCGTTTTTCCCTGATAAATGTTTGGTCCACGGCGCTCGCCGTCGTGCGGCGCATGCCGATGTGGTGGTCACCAACCATTCCCTGCTGTTCCGCAACGTTGCGGCCGAGGGCAGGATTTTGCCTCCGATTCGTCATTGGGTAATCGACGAGGCCCATTCCATCGAGCGCGAGGCGCGCCGCCAGTGGGCGCGCGTGGTGTCGGCGGACGAGTCACGCGTTCTGTTTGAGCGCCTGGGTGGCTCGAGCACCGGCGCGCTAAGCCAGGTTTCCCGTGATTTGGCAACCTCCGAGGGCTCTACGCTCTATCTGGGCCTTACTGCCAAGGCGACGTCGACGGTTGCGCGCGCGAGCATGGCAATCGCCGACGTGTTCGATGGCGTTCGCGAGCTCGGCCGCCGTGCCCGTGGGGGTTATGACAATGCCAATCTATGGATTGGCCCCGAACTGCGCGAATCTGACGACTGGCATGATTTCTTACAGTCGGCCTACGCTGCCATCGACGCGTTGGAACAGGCTGACAAGAGCGTCGACGCGCTGGTGCAAGCCGTCGCCGCCGACAAGCCCGAGGTTGTTGTCGACCTGGGTGATATCTCGCGCCGCTTGCACGAGCTGGCCGAGAACCTCAAACTCATCATTGACGGCACCGATGAACACTACGTGTATTCGCTGCAGGTCAATCGCAGGTTGCGTGCCGGCGGAGAGTCAATGACCGCAGAGCGCATCGACATTGGCGAGGCCTTGGCAACCGAGTGGCTGCCCGAGGTTCACACGGCTATCTTTGCCTCGGCGACCATGACGGTGTCCAAAAGCTTTGAACACTTTAACCACGCGGTCGGCCTCGATCGCATCGGTGCTTCAACATCCTCATCGTTGCACTTGGACTCGAGCTACGACTTCGATTCGAACATGGCTGTAGTCGTTGCGGGTGATATCCCCGATCCGCGCGATCGTGAGAGCTATCTTACGGCGCTCGAGCGCGTGCTGGTCGACGCCCATCTTGCCATGGGCGGATCGGTGCTCACACTGTTCACCAATCGGCGCGACATGGAAGACCTGTACGCCCGCGTTGAGCCCAAGATGGCCCGTGCGGGTCTGGAACTCAACTGCCAGCAGCGCAACTCATCTCCTCGTCGCCTGCGCGACCGGTTTATCAGCGAGCCGACTTCATCGCTTTTTGCGCTTAAGGCCTTCTGGGAGGGATTCGACGCCAGCGGCGAGACGCTGCGCTGCGTCATCATTCCCAAGCTGCCGTTCTCGAGCCCCACGGACCCGCTCTCGTGCGAGCGCAACCTGCGTGAAGACCGCGCTTGGGCGCGCTATTCGCTGCCCGAGGCGGTGCTCGAGGTCAAGCAGGCGGCCGGCCGCCTTATCCGCTCGTCGACCGATTGCGGCGTGCTGATTCTGGCCGACCCGCGCCTGGTGACGAAGGGCTACGGAAAGAAGTTCTTAACGTCGCTGCCCACGAGCTCCTACCAGCGCATCGAATCGGCACAGATTGGGCACTATCTGCAACTGTGGCGTGCACGCCACGAGCGGCGGCGCTAAAGCGGACAGACGAGGTTTTTTGCCATATCGCACAGACGCTTTGACAGGGCGGGGTCATCCAAGATGCGGATGGCTCCGCCCGCTGCGATTACCTGGCTCAGTAGCCAACGCTCGGAGCCATAATGCACGGTTACCGTTGCCATGTCTGCCCCGCTGCGCTCGATTAGGGTGATGCCGGCCCAGTCCAGATGCTCCGCCATATCGAATGGCATCAAGAGCTTTGCGCTACGCTGCGTCCGAGCAAGGGAATCGTGGAGGGATGTGACGTCCGGTGCATGAGGCACGACGGAGTCTTCCGTCAAGGCGAGTCCCTCGATTTTATCCATGCGATAGGTGCGCTGCTCATCGACCGCGATGTCCCAGGCAATCAGGTATGTTTGGTCGCCGTTTGCCGTAATGCGCAAGGGGTCGACCAGACGCTCACGTGGCCGTGCATCGTCCATCGAGCGATACGAGATGCGGCAGCGAACACCGTCCTGAATGGCGCAGCTCAGCTGCTGCCAGTGCGACCCGTGGTTGACGGTGTCAAAGACGCGCTGGTTATAGCCGAGCTCTTCGGGTAGAAGGGCGTGTCGAATCCGAGCTGCCGTATGCGGCTCGATCCCCAACGATTCAAGTTCATGGTTGAGCACAGCGCCCTCGGCGGCACTCAAGCGCAGCGGTAGCACACGCCCGGCGTCACCGGTGAGGACCACACGCTCGCCGCGGCATTCGCAGATGATGCGCGCGCCCGATTCTCGGTCCGCGAGCGTCGAGACGATCTCGAGAATCTCGTCGAGCGATACCCCCGTGATGTCAAAGCGACTGCAAATCTCGGTCCGTGTCATGCCGCTCTCGCCGGCGGCGTAGAGGGCCTCCATGATGTCGATGGCGCGCGAGAGTCTCTGCTCGCTGGTGAGTTTACGCACGGGCATACTCGTGCACCGTCCTTTCAATGAGGTGGTTCCACGCCTGTTTGAGCGATTTGGGGGCCACGGGCCTCATGCCGTCCATGGCGTGGGCCATGCAAAATGAGGCGCCGGCTTCAAGATCGCGCACGTCAACGGTCCAGGTCCATCCCACATCGGTGTGTACGAGCTCACCTCGCCCACGCGTGAGACCGTTGATCATATCGATCTGCGTCTGAGGGGCGAATGAGAACGTGGCTGCAACGGGCGGTCGGTCGGCAAAATCGAATTCAAAGAACAGGTAGTCGCTGAGGTTGAAGTCCGCGGGGATGACGTAGGCCTTCGAAGGACGCCAAGCGCGAACGATACGGTCGCAGCGGAATGTCCTGATGTCGTCGGTGACGTTGTCGAGGCCGCAGAAGTAAGCCACGCCCTCGCGCTCGAACATGCCGTAGACGCAGACGGTACGTTCTCTCTGCTCGCCGCGTCCGTTCTGATATAAAAATCGCAGCGCGCATCGCTCGGCAAAGGCGCTCCAAACCGCATCGACGGTGGGAGAGCGGCTGATCGGCGCCTCGTCTACCGTCGTCCTGCCGGTGAGATAGGCAATCTTGGAGCGAATATCGGCAAGCGGTGCGGCAAAAGTGGATGAGCCGGCCGCTAGTGTCTGGTCGATGGCGTTGAGCAGGATATCGGCGTCGTCTGCGGTAATGAGGCCGCCTGCCGCAAACGTGTGCTCGCGGTCGATTGTCCACGAGCTTTCCTCGGTCTCCTGCGCGCCGGTGGGGCGAACCTCCTTGATTAAGATGCCGCGTTCGAGCAGCTTGTCACGATCGCGTCGAAACTTGCGCTTATCCGAGTCGATATTGCCCGAGCCATATCCCAGGTCAGAATCCAAGACGATCTGCTCGGTCGTCAGCGGTTCGGGGGAGCTATTGAGCACAAAGAAAAGATTGAGGATGCGCTGAGCCGTTTTATCGAAACTGGGCTCCGAATTTCCCTTTTTAATTGTCTCGGTCGTGTCGCTTGCCGTCATAGAGTCCTCGCATGAGAAGGTGGTTTGCTGCCATGATTTTAGTCCGATATGGAGATTAGGCTATATCCTTGTCCGCTCGGGGCGTTAAGATGGCCCGAATTCGGTCGTTTGCGCTCGCTCGGGGTATACTTTCGACTATATACGGTTCTAATGTGCATGCATTGGGCCTATTTGTCGGATTATGGATGTGGAGCGCACATGGCGAACACCCAGAACTATATTAACCACCTGCTGCAGAACACCGGCATTACGCCGGCATGCAGCGAAGAAGAGCGCCTGGCTGCCGAAGATATCGCTCAGATCTTCCGCAACCACGGCTTTGACCCCGAGGTTCAGGAGTTCAATGCCCCGGCGCCCAGTAGGTTGGCATTTGCCGTTACCGGTATTCTTGCGTTTGCCGGCGCCCTGCTGATGGGCATCGGCGGCGGTATCGGCTTGGTCGGCACCTTGCTGGCCATTGTCGGCGCCGTTCTTTACGTGCTCGAGCGCACGGGCCACCCCGTGGTTTCGCGCCTGGGCAAGACGGGCGTGAGCCAAAATGTCATCGCCTACCACAAGGCCTCGGGCCCGCTCGCGTCCCCGCGTAACCGCCCGGTGGTCGTTGTCGCACACTACGACTCTCCCCGTGCTGAGCTGCTCGCCCGCGAGCCTTATGCTTCGTATCGTGCACTCATCGCCAAGCTGTTGCCCGTTGCCACGGTTGCCCCCGCTGCCGTTGCCATCCTGCGTATTCTGCCGCTCCCCGGCGCGCTCAAGGTTCTGCTGTGGATTGTCGCGATCCTCGCTTCCCTCGTTGCACTCGCCAACGCGGTAAACATCATCTCTAACCGCCACATTCTTCCCTATACGTCTGGCGCGGTGTGCAACAAGTCTTCTGTCGCCGCTATGCTCGGCGTTATGGACAACGTTGCTCCCTTCCAGGGCGAAAACGAGTTTCCCGACGATGTTCCGTTCGATACCTATTTTGGGGAGCAGAAGCGTCGTGCCGAGGAAATGGCGCGCGCAGCGGCGGAATATGCCGCGGCCCAGCAGCAAAACGACTACGGCAACACCATCGAGTATGAAGAGCCTACCTACGCCGAGGACGAATTCGGTCAGCCGATTGCTCCCGACGCTCAGACCGAGCCCGAACAGGGCGAGGCTTTCGACGAGCAAATCGAGGGCTTTGAGGGTGCGTCTGCCGACGAGACGCTGATCGGCGCTATCGTGCCTGAGGATCAGAATCAGGCTGCCCAAGCCGAAGAGTTCAATGACGAGGTTCCCGCTGCCGAGCCGGCGGAGGAGTCTGCCGAGCCCGAGCCCAAGCTCTATCGCAACGCCGCCGGCAACATCCGCTTTGGTTCGGATGCCATCCGTGCGCTCGGAATGCTTCCCGAGTCCTGCACGCTCGATTACGAGGAGGGCGAGGAGCCAACGTTTGAGCCCGAGCCTGCCCCCGTCGTGGCTGCGCCTGCGCCCGTTGTCGCTGCGGATGATGAGTCTGCCGCGGTTACCGCTGCCGTTGCCGATCCCGAGGCGGTGTCCGCGTTCGATCCCGCGGCAGGACTGGACATTTTGGCTCCCGCCGCACCGGCGCAAGACGTTGCGGACGAGTCTGACGACGATTACGTTGAACAACCGAGGCGCGTGTCTTACGAGAGCGATACTGATTTCTCGGCCGAGATTCCCGCGGCAACGCCGCATGCCGACATTGCATCCGCGTTCTCGTCGATTGGCGCCAGCGCTTCCAACTTCTTTAAGGGTGCGTTTGCAAAGGGCAAGAAATTTGTCGACGATTTCGAGGAGAAGCGCGCTGCCGCACGCGAGGCTGCCGAGCAGGAGGCTATCGCTCAGCAGCAGGCAGCAGAGGCGGCACGTGAGCTCGCGGCGCAAGAGTTCGAGCAGAACGAGGCTATGCAGTCCGCGCCCGTCGAAGCCGCCGAAGCTACAACGTCCTTTGAGTCCCAGCAACCGGCGTCCGCGGATGTTGTTGAAGCGACGACGTCTTTCGAGGCTCAGCAGCACGTCGATAGCACCATGTCGTTTGATGCCGCGCAGTTCGATTCCACGATAACGTTTGAAAAACAGGGCACCGCGATTGCCGAGCCCCTTCCTGTTTCCGATGAGCAGGGCGACGCGGCAGACGATGACGAGCCTGTTGATGCTGCCGAAATCCAAGATGCCGCCGAGGACGAGCCCGTCGAGGCCAACTCTGACGAAGAGCAATACGCGGCAGCCGAGCAAGATGATTCGACCGAGGTCGAGCAGGAGGAAGTGCCTGCGGTTTCCGAGACTCCCGAGACGGATGAGTCGAGGCCTTATTCCACGCAGATTTTCACCATGCCGACCCCGAGTGGTTCCGGTGCCACGGTTGCCAATGTCGCTCCCACCCAGGACGAAACGGTCGATTCCCTTATGGCCCAGATTTCCTCCCAGGCATCACCGCGCCCGCAGATGAATGTTCCCGATCCGGCGTCGGCACCGTCGCCTGCACCTTCCTCGTCTCCGCTGGCTTCGGCCCCCGATCCGTCGCTGCCGTCTATGAAGCAGGCAAACGTTGCGTCTCGCACGTCGCTGTTCGACCTTCCCGACCCCTCCGCACAGGTCAATGATCCCTTTGCTACTGCCCAGGGCCCCGAACCCACATCGGCACCCGTTGCGCCTCCTATGCCCGTTGCGTCGGGCGCACAGCCGATCGAGACCATTTCGGCTCCCGCCCCGGCGGCACCCAAGTCTCGTAAGCGCGGCCTGGGTGGTCTGTTCGGCCGTAAAAAGAAAAACGAGCAGGACAGCATGAGTGACTGGCTGGGCGTCGAAGACGATTACGATGCCAAGAAGTCCGGTCGCGGTATCGGTTCGTGGGATAACTTCGAGGACGATAACGATGGCTGGAAGGGTGGCGCTACGTCTTCCGATGGCGCTTCTTCCGAAGATATGCTCTCGGCTGTCGCCTCTATGGGCGATGATGAGCTGCTCGGTCACGATATCTGGTTTGTGGCAACGGGCGCCTCGGATTGTGATGGCGCTGGCATGAAGGCCTTCTTGGCTTCGCATCGCGATAAGCTCCGCGGCGTATTCTTTATCAATCTTGAATCCGTCGGCGCCGGTAGGCTTTCGGTGGTGACGGTCGAGGGCGAACAACAACTGCTCAAGGGCGATCGCCGCATCATGAACCTGGTCAGCAAGGTCTGCAAGTCGTTCCATGTCGATTGTGGCGCGCTCGAGATGCCCTATGCCAAGACCGATGCCTATGCTGCGCTCGAGGCGAGCCGCCGAGCCCTTACCATCGCCGGCGTGGACGGCACGCGTCTGGCTTGCGCTCGTACCGAGGACGACCTGCCCCACAATGTCAACCCGACGAACATTGCTACGGTATCCGAGGTCGTGACCGAGGTTATCCGCCGTTCGTAGACGGAGCTCTAAGGAGTCAACGTGTTTTCGTATATTAAGCGCCATTGGCCTGTCTACGTGATTTTGACCTTGATTGCCATTGCGTTAGGATTTGGGGCTGCCTACATCGTGGGTGCAAAGGGCTCGACCCCCGCCTCCGCAATCAGCGAAGAGGTGGAGCAAGAACAGAGTACGGGTGCCGATGGGATTCCTGAGTCCGAGCAGGCAATCGTTGATGGTGGATCTTCGTCTGCAGAGTAGATGCGGCGATTTAAATGATTGAAAGCGGGCGAGCCAGGGGACTGGTTCGCCCGCTTTTTCATCGCGCTAGCGCTTCTTTGGGATCGACCTAAGGCGAGCGAACCATAGGGCTGCGGCACCCGAGGTCAGGAGCGCGGTGATGCAAGCGGCGATGGGAACTGATCCTGTTGCCGGTAGGTCCTGCGGTAGAGTACAGCGTTGAATGACGCTGTCCTCGTCATGTGACTCAAGTTTATCGCCGCCACCGTTGCGGCAAAGATCGACGCGCGCGCTGTTGGTGAGTGCGGTTTGGGGCGTATAAGCCGACGTTGCCTGCATGTGTACGACTGCGCCCCGAGCGTCTGTGCCAAGGATTGCTTTGGCATCGTCAAGGTCGTCGTGCTCATCTTTGAGATCATCGCGGGTCCAAGAATCCGCATCGCTTCGAGTCGTAAAGTCGGCGGCTACCGCACCGTATTCAATTCGAATGCCTGTTACGACGGTATTGGATGCAAGGTCGAGCTCTTCCGCCTCGAGTGTGGTGGATTCCGTGGTCGAGACATCCGCCTTCCAGAGGCGCCAGCCGTCGTAATCGACGAGGCGGCAGTCCTCACCAAGGCTCTCTTTTACTTCGTCGGACTCAAGCCAAGGATTTTCGTGTCCATCGTCAAGTGTCGCGTTCGCCGGCTCATCGACGTCTGTCGAGTCCAACGGCGTCGTGCGATACCACACGTTGCACAGACCGTTGAGGTCGCCGATGGCGACGGGGGTTTCGATTGAGATGAATCTCGCCGTGCCGTCTTTGGCGCACTCAAGATCATCGGTAATCGTAAACTCATCAACCCAAGTAGCGGAATCGTTTCGAGCGTCGATGGTATAGGAGAAAAGTCCATCCGTATTAGTTTGCGTCGCGGCGCGATTTTTACCATCGCCGTTAGCCAACAGGCCCTTTTCGATAGGTTGGACAAGTTCCTGACGCTTGTCGACCTGTCCCTTGATCTCGATGGGCGCATCCTTCATCGCGACGGATTGGCCTTCTCCCGTATCCTTTATTTCAAACGTTATTTCCTCGGCAAGGTCATAGGTCCGCGGAGACATCATTTCGCGCAACGAGTAGGTGCCGGGTGCAAGATGTTCGACGCGGTGTGGCTTGTCGGATGAGGTCCAGGAGTCTATTTCGGTTTTATCGGGACCATATAAGGTGAGTTGTGCGCCTTCCACTTCCTGCTCACCGCTTGCATCGACCTTGGAGATATCAACCTTGGTGTAATCGTCGGATACGTTAAGCCGTGCTTCTACAACGGGTGTTTTCTGGTCGGCATAAGTAAGGTCGACAATATGGGTTGTCCGATCGAGCAAGAAGCCTGCCGGCGCTTGAGTCTCGACAACCTCGTAGCGTGCGGTGCCAAGTCCCAGCGGGAGGTTGTCCGCGCGTGCTTCTCCAGTTTCATCCGTCGTGATGGTAGCGACAGTCTCACCGTCGAGCGCGGCAATGCTACCGTCGGGGCGCACGATATCACTCGAGGCACGGATCTCAAAGACGGCGCCCGCGAGGCTGCTGCCGTCTATGGCATCGGTTTTAACGATCCTGATGTTTCCGGTCGCGGCGTGGTCATAATACGAGGCGATTGCAACGGGCGTTAGGTTCATGTCGGCGGGTATGTTTACCTCGATCTCCTCGCCGACAAGATAGGGCTCTTTGGCCGAGGTTTCGCGTACATAATAGGTGCCCGGCACGAGCGATTCGGGCAGTGTGACGGTCCCGGTCGCGTCAGTCGTAAAGGTGTCCATTACGTTATGTGTTGGATACCAGCAAGTTTGTGAGACAGATTCGTGATTGCTGTCGAGTAGTTGGAAGGTGAATCCGGCTAGTGGAACAGAAGCGCCTGTTTGGGCATCGCGTTTTACAATCTGGAGATGCGTCGACAGAGCATGGTTGTCCACGATATATTGAAGCTCGGCGCCGTTGGAAATCTGATTGGCCCCGACGGTCCATTCCCCTGCACGTTTAAAACCCTCGGGGACGGTTTCCGGAACCTCGCGAACCGTGTAGCCGGCACGGTCGTATGGGACGGCTCCGTGGACACCGGCGGGTCGCTTGCCTGCGCCGAACCATGCTTCGGGCTGATCTTTGGTGGAGGCAAAGCCATAGACGTTTGTGGTCAGTGTGCCAACAACCTGCTGAGAGCTGTTGCTGACAACCTCAAAGACAACACCACCCGCCGGCTGCTCCAGGCCGGATTGGTCGCTATTGCCGTAATCCTTGAATTTGGAAATCTCAAGGTTAAACGCAATGGGGATATCGGAAACGCGAGATTCGATCTCGACCACGCCTGAATCGCCGAGCTGGTCGGCTCCAACGGTATAGGTCCAGCTGTCGTTGGATGGCAGGTAGCCCTCGGGGGTTTTTGATTCGTAGATGGTAAAGGTTCCTAAGGGGACATCGGCGAGGGTGGCCCGACCGCTTTCGTCGGTCGTGAGGATTTGTGCCCATCCAGGGGTTGATTGCGACACACACGTGAACTCTGCTCCTGCGAGTGAAGATCCCACCTGGGGGCCGGCATTCGTCGCGGCATCGAGTTTTACGATACGCAGATTGATGGTGCCGGGCTGTTCATCAATGGCGACCCGCCCGCCGTCATTCCCCGTGGTAAAGGCAATACGATCGTGGCGGGGGACATAGCCGGCCGGCGCCTTCGTTTCAACTAGGTAGTATGCCGTGTTGGGCAGAAGTGTTGCTTGCGCTCGACCGTTGCTGTCCATCTTGATGGTGCCGACACGCGCGCCGCTGGCGCTCTCAAAAATATCGAATGTTGCCCCGGTAAACTGATAGGTATTGTTTCCGCTGGTAATAACGGTGTTAGCAGACTGCTTTTGGAAGGAAACAGAGACCGCCGGCAGTACATAGAGCATGTCTTGACGTTTGCTGCCGCCCGATACGGCTCCTAGATAGCGTCGCGCGCGGTGCGGAGCGGCTTTGATGCTTCCTGATTTTGCGCTGTCGTGGAGCCACCGCGCAGCCGCCACGACTTCATTGTCGGCGGTAAAGTGTCCGCTCTTGGTTTTGCCCTGAGCGGTCGTGTAGGAGTAGGTGCCGTCGACATGGGTAGTGCCGTTGAGCATCCATACGGCAAGCTGGGTGGCGGCGCGGGCGCGATCGGGTGAAAGATGGTAACCGCCAAACGACGTGGCGGTAGGATATCCGTGACAAACGATTGCCGCGAACTCGTCGTCGAGCCACACCCAGCCTTGATCAAAGTTGAGCCATGGGCCGCCCGGTTTGGTGGGGCCGGGGCGCTCCTGGTTCATGCAGTAGGCAATCGAGGTGTCTTGAGCTTCATACTTGCCGATGAAGAAGGGTCCACAATCATCGCTAATAGTGCGGAAGCCGAGCTGGTCGTAGCCATCGACGGCAAATGCGGCTCCCGGTGCCAGGCAGCCGAAAAGCAGGAAGAGGAGCAGGAGCAGCGGACCTGTTGCGATTGCGCTGTGGACAGAGTGCGTGGGTGCGTTGGACATGGCTGCTCCTTATCCCTCGTGCGCCGCACGGGGAGGCTGCGACGCGTAGGATGAGGCTACCCCCGAGGTTCATGCGGGTAAGTACCGGAGCCTGACCAAAAGCTTGCCCGATTTCTGACAAATCGAGCTCAAATACAACAATCAGATAAAAGTGCAGGTAAAAGATGGTAAGAAAAGAAAGACAAAGGTCCTCATCTCCACAATTGGCGCGGTTTTCAAATGATTCTCCACAGCTAAAACAAGCATCACCACCCTTGTATCGAACAAGACAACCGCGTTATACTAGCCAACGCACAAGCGGGCATCGCCAAGTGGTAAGGCATCAGCTTCCCAAGCTGACACTCGCGGGTTCGAGTCCCGTTGCCCGCTCCAGTAAAAAGCACAAGCACGGCAGCGTTACGTTGCCGTGCTTTTTACTACCAAGCGCCGGGACTCGAACCCGCCAGGGTGCGAGCGTTAAGCGAACGCGAAGCGTTTGTAGCGAGCAGGCGAAGGCGCCGACAGGCGCCTGAAGCCGGTGCGGATTTGCGAAGCAAATACGCGGACGTCCCGTTGTCCGCTCCATGGAGCACAGAAGACCTCGGGACGGCCAATTCAACAAAGTCTTCCCCATCGTCACCGTGAATCCGAGGGGATCGACCGCAGCCGGTGCGGATTTGCGAAGCAAATGCGCGGACGTCCCGTTGCCCGCTCCAATTCCAAAATGTTAGGTTAATGCCTGCTGCCCATACTTGCACCTGCGCACGGTACAATGGTTGGGTTACGACCAACGTGCCAATAACCAAAAAGGAGCCGCTATGATCGATCGCTATACCCGCCCGGAGATGGGACACATCTTCTCCCTCGAGAACAAGTACGCCATTTGGCAGGAGATCGAGGTCTTGGCCTGCGAGGCCCAGGCGGAGCTCGGCAAGATCGGTATTTCCAAAGACGAGGCCCAGTGGATCCGCGACCATGCCAACTTTGAGAAGGCGAAGGTCGATGAGATCGAGGAAGTCACGCGCCACGACGTCATTGCCTTCCTGACCAACATGAAGGAATACATCGATGCCGATGTTCCCGAGGGCGACCCCAAGCCCAGCCGCTGGGTTCACTATGGCATGACCAGCTCGGATCTGGGCGACACGGCCCTGTGCTACCAGCTCACCCAGGCCTGCGACCTGATCATCGAGGACGTCAAGAAGCTCGGCGAGATTTGCAAGCGTCGCGCCTTTGAGGAGCGCAACACGCTCTGTGCCGGCCGCACTCATGGCATCCACGCCGAGCCGATGACCTTCGGCATGAAGTTTGGCTCTTGGGCCTGGGAGCTCAAGCGCGATCTGGATCGTCTTGAGGACGCCCGCAAGAATGTTGCCTTTGGTGCCATCTCGGGCGCTGTCGGCACGTACAGCTCCATCGAGCCGTTCGTCGAGGAGTATGTCTGCGAGCACCTGGGCCTGGTTCACGACCCGCTGTCCACGCAGGTTATCAGCCGCGACCATCACGCCTATCTCGCCGGCGTTCTCGCCACCACCGCAGCCACCTGCGAGCGCATCGCTACCGAGGTCCGCAATCTGCAGAAGACTGATACGCTCGAGGCCGAGGAACCGTTCCGTAAGGGTCAAAAGGGCAGCTCCGCCATGCCGCACAAGCGCAACCCCATCACCATGGAGAAGGTCTGCGGCCTGTCGCGCGTCGTGAAGGCCAACGCGCAGGTTGCCTTCGACAACGTCGCCCTGTGGCACGAGCGTGACATTTCGCACTCCTCTGCCGAGCGCGTCGCCCAGGCCGACAGCTTCATCGCCCTCGACCACATGTTCCAGTGCCTCATTCGCGTTATCGACGGCCTGCAACTGTATCCCGCCCGCATGATGGCCAACCTCAATAAGACCCGCGGCCTCATCTTCTCTTCCAAGGTACTGCTCGCCCTCGTCGACACGGGCATCACCCGCGAGGACGCGTACGCCATTGTGCAGGAGAACGCTATGGCAACCTGGCACGAGGTACAGGATTGTGTCTCCGGCCCCACCTTTAAGGAGCGTCTCGAGGCCGACCCGCGCTGCACCGTCAGTCAGGAGAAGCTCGACGAGATCTTTGATCCGTGGGACTTCCTCACCCGTATCGACACGGTCTTTGATCGTCTGGAGCAGCTGAGCTTCGAGTAGGTTCGGGCATAACGTTAGCTTTTTAGGGCGCTTTGCTGGTAATGTGTGTTGCCGGCAAAGCGCCTCGTTGCATTTAGGGAAAGACGGGGATAATAGTCGTCTCGAATAACATTCTGAGAGGGGATCGCATGATTTCGTTTGATTACAAGCCTCAGGGCGTGTGCGCTCGCAATATTCACCTTGATCTTTCCGATGACGGCAACAAGGTGATGGGCGTTGAGTTTACCGGCGGCTGCGACGGCAATCTCAAGGCTATCTCCAAGCTGGTCGAGGGCGCTCCTGCCGATCGCGTAATCGAGGTTCTCGCCGGTAATACCTGCGGTATGAAAAAGACCTCCTGCGCCGACCAGCTTACACGCGCTATCGAGGCCGCTCGCACCGAGATCGCCTAATGGGTATCGCCGATCACATCAAGAACGGAATATCGCGTCGCGGCTTTGTACTCGGTGGGGCTGCCGCGGGCGCTGCCACGGTGCTTGCCGGATGCTCGAAAAAAACGGGCACCAGCGATGATGCCGCCGGCGAGCCGCAGGTTATCAAGGATGATTCCAAAATCATCTCGATTACGGATGAGTACGAGGCAGTCGACATCGATCTTGAGCCGGCGGCGTCGTGGACGCTGCCTCTGGGTACGCTGCTGTACTACTGCGACGGCGATTACGCCGCGGCAATGATGGCGCCCGCATCGGCACTGCACGCCAACACGCTCGGTGTGCTCAACCTGGGCGATGGCTCGCTTACCACATTAATCGAGGATCCTATCGAGGGCACGGGATATGCATTCTACGATGTCCGTGCCGGCGACGGCGTATTCGCGTGGGTTGAGATGAACTTTGCCAATTCATCGTGGAAGCTCTACGCTCAAAATCTGTCGGGCGCTTCGCTCTCTGGCGACGTGGTTGAGCTCGATCGAGGTGGCAAGGACTACGATCCGCCGCTGTTTACGGCGTTCGGGGCATCAGTCATCTGGTATAAAATGCCTTCGGCAGGCGGCAATAAAACGAGTAGTGATTCGTTTTGCTATCGTCGCTCGCTTGATGAATCCAAGGCCGAGGTAATTTGGAAATCGACGGGCCGCTTTGCATCGGCCCCGCGCGCGAGCGACGGCATTTTGACCATCTCGCCGCGTGTCCGCAACGACGAGGGCGTCTACTACGGCATAACGGCAATCGATCTGACCGACGGCAACAACACCAAACGTGCCCAGCTAGTCCTTCCCTCGTCAGTCTCGCCTTTCGAGGCCGTATATATGGGCGATACCTTCGTGTTTTCTATCGAGGCGGCCTATAGTGGCGTGGGCAGCCTGGGCAATATGGGCACATATATCGGTAATGAGGGAGGGCCGTACCTCTTCCTGTCCCGCGAGCCGCTCGCATGTGCGGCTGGCAAGAAGAATAAATACCTTGTTAAGGTACAGGCGTCGCATTTCCTGATCGACACCTCTGCCAAGACCTATGGCTCGCTGCTGTCGCCCGACCGCGCTTTGGAGTATGGCGATTATCCAGCTACGGCGGGAAAATCGGACTCATTCCTTACGTACGCCACGGTGCGCAACAGCCAGGGTATACCAGAGACGGTCACTGCACGTCTATTCTCTCTTTAAGCTTAGAGGGGTTAAAAAGGCGCCAACAGGGGAATAAACGCGTTGTAATTGTGAGTACCGCCCGCCGAGCTGCCGCGTCATAGCGGCATCCGGCGGGCTCAGGTGCGTTAAAATGGGCTTGTTCTTAGCTAATTGAGACAGGGGGGCCGTGTTATGGCTTCAGATGCAAAAAAGATTCTGCTGGTCGAGGATGAGAAGGCAATCCGTGACGCCGTCGCTGCCTATCTCGAGCGCGAAGGCTACTGGGTTGTGGGCGTCGGCGACGGCCAGTCCGCGATCGAGGAGTTCGAGAAGCATCAGTTCGACCTGGTCGTGCTCGACCTTATGCTCCCCAAGATCCCCGGCGAGCGCGTTTGCCGCACCATTCGCGATACCTCGGATGTCCCCATCATCATGCTGACGGCTAAGGGCGAGATCGAGGACCGTATTATCGGTCTTGAGCTCGGCGCCGACGACTATCTGATTAAGCCGTTCTCGCCGCGCGAGCTCGTCGCCCGCGTTCGCGCTCTGTTCCGCCGTGCCCATCAGGCCGACGAGCCCGCCGTCGAGGTACTCGACTTCGGCGATCTGGTCATCGATATCTCGGGCCACAAGATCTTGGTCGAGGGCAAGGAAGTCGATCTGACGGCTTCCGAGTTCAAGCTGCTCACCACGCTTGCCCGCCATCCCGGCCGTGTGTATAACCGCATGGAGCTGGTCGAGAAAGTGCTCGGGTATGACTTTGAGGGCTATGAGCGCACCATCGATAGCCACGTGAAGAATCTTCGCGCCAAGCTGGGCGATGATCCCAAGAAGCCCAAGTGGCTCTACACCGTCCATGGTGTCGGCTATCGCTTCGAGGCTCCGGCCAAGACCGATAAGTCGGACGAGAAATAGGGAAATCACATATGACACCTGCGCGCTTTGAAATCGGACAAAAGCACAAGCAGGAGAGCGAGGCGGGTTCCAAGGCTAGTTGGAACACGCCTCGTTCCGATTCACGGCCAACGATGAGCTATCCCTCGCGCATGGCACTTGCTTTTGCTCTGACATCGCTCATGACAGTATTGGTGCTGGTGGGCGTTGTCTCTGTTGTGTGGGGCACGGTCTTTTCGGATTACACACGCTCCAATATCGTCGAAATCGCAAATTCCGCTGCCGAGAAGTTGGCGACCTCATATGAGGAAAACGGCTCTTGGACCGCGGGAGAACTGCGCACGGTCGCAACGTCGAGTTTGGTTTCCGACGATCTGGGCATGCAGGTCGTCAATAAAAAGGGCGTGATCGTTTATGACGATTCCTGGCCCTCGGCAAGCGCCACCGCCGATGTACGCGAAAACCAGGCTACGACCGACGACACGAGCGGCAAGAGGGCATCGCATAGCCCGGTCTCGTCTGCTCCAACCGACTCCGATAGCGTTGCTAACGTCGAGATTGTAACGTCTTCCGGCGAGCATGTCGGACAGGTAAAGCTGTGGGCCATCGGCTCCGACGCTCTGCTCACCAAGGCGGACTCTGCGTTTAGGGAGAAGACCTTTAACGCCATGGCCCTCGCCGCGGTTGTTGCAATCTGCATTTCGGTCGTTATCGGATCGCTCGTGTCGCGCATGCTCACCAAGCCGATTCATCGCATCACCAGTACCGCAAAGCAAATCCGTGACGGCGACCTGTCGGCTCGCACGGGACTGCGCGGTGATGACGAGATCGATCAGCTGGGTGAGACCTTCGATGAGATGGCCACTTCGCTCGAGAAGGATATGAAACACGAGAAGCGCCTGACCTCAGACGTTGCACACGAGCTTCGCACGCCGCTTATGGCCATGCTCGCAACGGTCGAGGCCATGCAGGATGGCGTGTATCCCACCGACGATGAGCATTTGGAGACCGTTGCTTCCGAGACGCGTCGCCTGGCTCGTCTGGTGCAGCAGATGCTCGACCTATCGCGTATGGAAAACAGCACGGCTCCGCTCAATCTAGAACCGGTGGACATGGTTCCGTTCGTGCGATCGATTGTGAATGGCCAGGAGCGCCTGTTTGCCGACCGTGACCTGCGTTTGCGCTTTGCAGATGAGACGCAGGGCCACGATGACGTTGTCGAGGCAGATCCCGACATGATCACGCAATGTGTTATCAACCTCATGAGCAACGCCATGCGCTACACCCCCGAGGGCGGTTGGGTCGTGGTGTCGGTGCTCAGTGACCGCAGGCACGTCAGCATTGCCGTTTCTGATACCGGCATCGGTATTGCCAAAGACGATCTGTCGCGCATTTTCGGGCGGTTTTGGCGCGCCGATGCCAGCCGCGCCCGCGAAGCTGGCGGCCTGGGCGTCGGCCTCGCCGTGACCAAGCAGATTGTCGAGCGTCACCATGGCTACATATCCGTGGAGTCGGAGCTTGGAAAGGGTACGACTTTTACAATTCATCTGCCCCGCGAGCACACGGCAGACGCGGCATCTACTACAATGGAGCACTAGCTTTTCGCTATTCGGTGAAGGAGGGGCCGCGTCCCTGCCGCTCCGAGTTTGCGAAAACATGCGGGAAAGAACCCGCATTTCTGTCGTATTTAGGTAAGGAGTGACTCACGTGACAACGATGGAGCGTCGTCCGGATTCCCGTGGCAAGGTTCGTGATATTTACGATGCCGGTGAAAACCTGCTGATGGTCGCCACCGACCGCATTTCTGCGTTCGACTTCATTCTTCCCGACGAGATTCCGTTTAAGGGAGAGGTGCTCAATCGCATCTCGGCATTCTGGTTCGATAAGTTTGCCGACATCGTCCCCAACCATCTCGTTTCCATCGACCCGGCGGATTTCCCCGAGGAGTTTGCTGAGTATCGTGACTACCTCGCTGGCCGCGCCATGCTGGTTAAGAAGGCCCAGACGATTCCTATCGAGTGCATCGTCCGCGGCTATCTGACCGGTTCGGGCAAGAAGACCTACGACGAGAACGGCACCGTCTGCGGCATCCAGCTGCCTGAGGGCCTGACCGAGGCTTCCAAGCTTCCCGAGCCGTTGTTCACGCCGTCCACGAAGGCCGAGATCGGTGACCACGACGAGAACATCTCGTTCGAGCGTTGCTGCGAGATCGTGGGCGAGGACATCGCCACGCAGATTCGTGACCTTTCCCTCAAGATCTACAAGGCCGCTGCCGAGTACGCCGCGACCCGTGGCATCATCATTGCCGACACCAAGTTCGAGTTTGGTGTTATTGATGGCAAGGTCACGCTGATCGACGAGTGCCTCACGCCCGACTCCAGCCGTTTCTGGCCTGCTGCCAGCTACGAGGAGGGCAAGATCCAGCCTAGCTACGACAAGCAATTCGTCCGCAATTGGCTCAAGGCCAACTGGGATATGACGGGGGAGACCCCGCACCTGCCCGCCGAGGTCATCGATGGCACGTCCGAGCGCTATCGCGAGGCCTTCCAGATCATCACCGGCTCCCAGTTCACAAGCATGAAGGAGAACGCATAAGTGAGTACCCGTAGCGCCACGAACAAGCGCACGCAATCCCACGAAGTTACCGGGGTTGCGCGCAAGTCTGCCGCATCTGCTAAGCCCGCCCGCCAAGCAGCGAGCTCCGTTCGCATCGTGCCGGCTTCGTCTAAGGCACGCCGCAAAGAGCTCGAGAAGGGCGAGAACCTCGAGGGCCTCTCTAAAGAGGAGAAGCGCGCCCGCAAGGCCAAGCAGCGCGCCAAGGAGGACCGCATCTATACGGTGTCGAATATCCTCCTCAAGCAGGACGAGGACTACACCAAGCGCCGTCGCATCTGGTGGATTGTGCTCGCCATTGGCATGGTGCTCGTCGTGGCAATTTGGGCCTCGCTGTACTTCGCTCCCGCTGGCATGGTGTCCAGCCCTGTCCAGATGGTCGGCATCGTTTTGTCCTATGTCATCATCCTAGGTGACTTTATCTACGACTTCGCTCGTATTCGTCCCTTGCGCAACATGTACCGCGCGCAGGCCGAGGGCATGTCCGAGAACAAGCTCAACGCTCTTATTGAGCGCGCGGCTGCCGAGGAGGACCAGAAGGACTCCAAGAAGAAGTAGCGTTTGCATACATACTTATCGCTAAGATATAAGGCGCGTCGTTTTTGCGGCGCGCCTTTTTACTGTTCTATAGATAGATGGAGTGGCACATGATTCGAGCTGCCCTGACGGTCGAAGAGGCTCTGGAGGGCATGAAGGCCCTGGAGCCCAAGATTAAAAACTACGCGCGCCTGGTCGTCCGCAAGGGCGTAAACGTCAAGCCCGGCCAGGAGGTCGTCGTTCAGTCTCCGGTCGAGTGCGCGCCGTTTGCGCGCGTGGTGGTCGCGGAGGCCTATGCTGCCGCCGCCGGCCACGTGACGGTCATTTGGGCCGATGATGCCGTGACGAGGCTCACGTACGAGCATGTCGAGAAAAGCTATTTTGAGCAGACACCCGAGTGGAAGCGCATGCAGCTGGATTCCTTGGCCCAGGATGGTGCCTGCTTTGTCTTTATCGAAGGTGCGGATCCTGCGGCCCTCAAGGGCATCGATCCAGCCAAGCCGGCCGCGGCATCAAAGGCGAGGAATACGCAGTGCAAAGTTTTCCGCCGCGGACTGGATTACAACATCAATCCGTGGTGCATCGCCGGCGCTCCGGTCGTGGCTTGGGCGCACGAGGTGTTCCCAGGAGACGCCGATGAGGTTGCAATCTATAAACTGTGGAATGCGATTCTGCACACCGCGCGCGCCGATGGCCAGGACCCGGAGAGCGACTGGGAACTCCATGACGCCGCATTCGAAAAGAACCTGCGTTTCCTGAACGACAATCGTTTCGACTACTTGCATTACACCGCGGCAAATGGAACCGATCTGACGATTGGCATGACGAAGGGTCACGAGTGGGCCGGCGGCAAGGGCAAGACGCCCGATGGACACCCCTTCTTCCCCAACATTCCCACCGAGGAAGTCTTCACCTCGCCCGATCGCATGCGCGCCGACGGTATCGTGTACTCGGCCATGCCGCTCATCCACCACGGCAATAAAGTCGAAGATTTTTGGATTAAGTTCGAGGGCGGCCGCGTGGTGGACTACGACGCCCGCGTGGGCAAGGCAACGCTTGCGAGCATTATTGACACCGATGAAGGTGCCGCTCATCTGGGCGAGGTCGCGCTCATTTCCAAGAACACTCCGATCCGCGAAAGCGGCGTTCTGTTCTATGACACACTCTATGACGAGAACGCTAGCTGCCATCTCGCGCTAGGTGTCGGTTTCCCCGAATGCATCGAGGGTGGGTATGACATGTCCAAGGAGGAGCTCCTGGAGCATGGCGTTAACGTCTCGAGCACGCACGTCGATTTTATGATCGGCACGGACGACATCGATATTACGGGCATTACGCCTGATGGACGTGAAGTTGTGATTTTCCAGAACGGCCAATGGAGTTGGGAATAGTCCCAGACCGTGGTACAATGCCACCCGCGGGCCGTTAGCTCAGCTGGCAGAGCAGGGGACTTTTAATCCCAAGGTCCAGGGTTCGAACCCCTGACGGCCCACCATAGAATAGAAAAGCGACTGGCGGATGCCGGCCGCTTTTTTGTTACCGCGGCACGGGTTCGAACCCGAAAGGGCGCGGAGCTGAGGAAACGTATGAGCGTTTGCCAGCGCAGCGCGCAAGGCGCGAAAGCGCCGCAGCGGCCGCCTGCGAAGCAGGCTGAACCCCTGACGGCCCACCCAAAGATTGTTGAGACGGTCAACTTCGGTTGGCCGTCTTTTTTGTCGCCCTTTCATGGGTTCGAACCCGTATCTATCTATATATAAGAACGCTTGGCGAACAAAACCCGCCTTTTACCGATGGGAAACAAATAGCTGATGCCTTTGGAGTAAAGTAGCGCTCCAGAGATGACCGATGTCTCAATACTCGTAAAACAGCTGGTCATCGCCAATATCAGAAGCCAATGCTTCAGTTTTAACCTCAGTGACGCGACTGAGGGATCTATTCATTTGTGAACAAAATATGGAGTGCGCGATTCCCGCCCCCGGCGCCCCTCCGGTCTGGCAATATATCTCCTTGCCGCGCGGCCCGGTGGAACCGGATCAGCCGCGCAGGCGTGCACCTTGAGAACCGGATACTGCGAGGATGGACACATTGAGTGTCGCATCCGGGCAGACATCGAACCATTTGAAATGGTCTAACTTGGATTTGTTTTTCGCAAGGCCGCCGAGAGGCGGCCCCGAGAAATTCCTTTTCCTATACTAGAACCATATGAATCGAACGGAACCGATCAGCGTAACAGTTGTGAGGACCGGACGGGCTCGAAGCCCATTTATTTTGGACGGAGAGTTCGATCCTGGCTCAGGATGAACGCTGGCGGCGCGCCTAACACATGCAAGTCGAACGG
>OLGD01000240.1_pt1 | contig 114257 bp, 99 predicted proteins | sample 1605311 | NCBI WGS metagenome assembly OLGD01 (sample SAMEA3888917, study PRJEB22519) | human gut metagenome | biome: human gut; feature: human-associated habitat; material: faeces | place: Denmark | collected 2010 | reverse complement strand
CATATATTTATAATTAAGAGAGTTGCGGTCAATTTGTTATCGACAGTTGACCGCAAGCACGGTATAATAGATGTAGATCTAATAAGAAAACCCAATAATCATTACTGTAAGATGTCAGGTAATGGTAGTCATCATTTATAAAATGTAAAGGGGCTGTCGCACTAATTTTCCTTTAGTGCGACAGCCCCTTTACATTTTACTGCTGATAAAGTACCAGTCTTTCGTTCTGCAGATCATTACACAGTTCGCATGATACTTTGCTCATATCATACACATGAACAACCTGCTTCAACTCAGGATCCTCCGTAAACAGGCTTACAATATCAGGATATTCTGCCAGTTTTTCCGGTGCAAACCGTAACGTTTTTTCATTGGCAAATACTGCGGTGTACAATATCTCTGCTTCTACCAGATCCTGAAAAATATGGCTTCCATACGAAAGTTCCGGATTATATCCCGCTTTTTTCTCTTCTATCTCACAGATTGCTTCAAATTCACTGATATCTGCAAATGTTGTCGGAACACCAAGTTCCGGAGAAGATGTACCTATACGCCCCGGAACCATAAGAAGCATATGCTTATTTTTTCCTTTGTATTTCCAGTTTATTGTTCCGATCAGTTTCGCCACGTTTGGCTTTTGGGCATACGGCATATTATAGTATGCAATCGGATCAACCAGAACAATGTGATCGATTTTCACATTTCTGGACAGTCCCATCGAAGAATGCACATTCTCCAGAATTATTTTTTCTTCTGCAATATCCTCCGGAATCTGTGCTTTTCCGATATCCTTAAACACCTTCAGTGGCCGGCACTGCAACAGGTTTATGGAATATTCTCCTGTTTCTGAAAGGTTCACCGTAAATTCGATATCAACCGGATATTCATATTCTTTCTGGAGCAGCTGCATAATATCCTGTATCTGCTTCATCAGAATCTGATTCTTTACTATACCACTGCACGCAATAAAACGAACGGATCTGTTTATTCCCCTCTCCCTGAATGATCTTTCTGCGTCAAAATCATGATCCAGAAGAATATTAGCAAGGTATTCCGGAAGGAATCCTTCGATCTGATCCAGATACATTTGTCTCACGCAGTGTCCTGAGGTATCCACTGCTTCTACTTTTCGCTGCGAAAACTGATGTTTCTCTGCAATGGTTGTACAGCTTGTTGCCTGTGGCATATCCAGACTGACAAGCCGGGGATAAGAACCTTCCGTGCGGTCCACTGCTGCTGTTCCAAGACCCATAACCAGCCTCAGCATTCCTGCTTTTGGATCGATCTGCTCTAAAAACTTATAAGGGCTGTAAGAGTACCCAACTCCCGCTGCACATGGCATATAATAAGATCCATAGTAAGAGCCAGAAACGCGCTGTACAAGAAGTGCCATCTGTTCATCCCGTTTGTCAAGTCCTCTCCGCTTTCTGTAATCCAGTGCCGACAGACTCATGGAACTGGCATATACAGTCCTTATTGCGTTTTCAAACTCCAGAAGGCGCTCTTCCAGAGTTCCCCTGTTGGCGCAGAAAACTGACTCATATTTTCCTGCAAATGCATTGCCGAAACCATCCTCGAGAATACTGCTGGAGCGTACTATAAAAGGATCCTGTCCATAGTATTCCAGAATATGCAGAAACTGATTTTGCATTTCTTCCGAAAAGACACCATTTTTTAGTTTCTGTGCAAATTCTTCTGCCAGCGAAAAGTATTCCTCTTCCTCTCTCTGACGAACACGGATATCCCAGAATCCATTATCTACAATGTAAGTATAATAAACATCAGATCCAATAAAAAAAGAATCATGTGGTTCCAGTACCTCATTGATGTCCCAGGCCAGATTTCGGACAATTGCTCTGGAAAGCAGCATTCCACATGCTTTTCCACCAATCATACCTGTTCCGATCATATGATTTCGAACATTAAAATAATCCTGTGGCGTAAAGTGCTTTTTCACCATGAAACGCATCTTTTCATCTCTGGTCATCATAATATTACACATGGTATTACAGGCATCATCTGTATTCATATGATTGTCATATAACATTTTTGCTGTGTTGAAAAACCGATTCCAGGAATCTGTAAACTGCTCTTCACCTGTTCTCTGAAATTTGTCAAGAACCTGATAAAAACGGCTGGACTGTACTCCATCCAGGATCGGACGGAATGCACCTGTTTCTCTGTTATAAATATGTGGTCGAAACATGGTTTCCGAATCTCTGTTCCACACTTTTGCAGGACGGACGTATGTGTTTCTCCTGTCAGAATAGACATCCAGAAGCAACTGTGTAGTATTTAATATTTTCTTTACTGCATGAAAAGAATGTTTTCCCCTGATAATCGGAAAAAATGCAACTGTATCCAGTGTAAAAAGGAACGGACACGTAACACGAAAGAAGTTTCCCATCATAAGGTCTGTTGCCCAGGCTGTCTGAAGTTCTGAAAGACAGTCAAATACATAAAATACATCAAAACCTTCTTTTTCAATGATTTTATGTATTTTCACAGTAAAATCCTCAAACCTGTGTGATAAGGGAATTTCTATACGTTCTACCTGTGGACATTCTTTTACCAGCGGCTCATGACTGGCAAATCGAAAATATACAATTCTTCTATTGTCCTTGATTGCCTGCTCTATATAAGGTTCGCAGAAATACCTGAATTCCTGGAGATTTGAAACTCTCCAGACCACATTATCCCCCAGCCGGATATTATCCAGTGCCTGATCCATATCCGGAATTCCCGAACAGATTCTCCCAAAAGCTGCCATATTTTCCCTCCATAACCCAAGAATAAAGTAAAAAAAGCACACAGACATTCCTGTCTATGTGCCACGCTGCACCCTTTTTATGAAATAATTATAAAAAGAATATATTATAAAGTCAACCATCTTTATTGGTGTTACCTGTCATCTCGCAAAAGCAGACGATACGGAACAGATTTTATATGTAGACATAGATATGCAGGAATCCTTAAAAATAAGAAATGCAAAACCGTATACACAGCTTAGAAGACCGGATTTTTATTTATAAGAGCCTTGGGGTCAGCCCTAATAGACGTATATATTGCGGAAGCATATTTTGTAAAAGCGTCAAGTTAGCTGAACCGCTGGATGCAAAACCGCATGTCTGGCAATTTGATGTAAATGTTGAAGAGTGGGGTGATACAGTGAAAGCAATAATGGGAATTATAAGACTATATCTGCAAAATTTGATACAACCAGATTCCAGTTTGATGGAGAAAACAAAAATCACTCATGCCCTTTGTTATATAGTTTTTGAATGTTTGCTGCAAGAATGGCAAGGTGCCGACCAGTTCATCATTGTTATGGATACTTGGTTCGAAAGACTGATGGCGGAATAATAGATGTTGTGATAGAATGAAGAAAACGATTTGAAGTGCAAATCGGGATTTTTAAAGGAGACTTGCTATGGATATGAATCTTTCATTTTCTGTACTTACAGCAGATATTATTAGTATACTGCTGATTGGAACGTTGTATCTCGCTAACAGACAAAAAGCGGAGTACGACAGAGATATGCGACTTCTACAGCAAATGATGGTAACTATAGGGATTGCCAATATTTCTGACTGTTGCGTTTATTATCTTGCGGGCAGTTCTAATTTTAAAGAGGCGGATTGGACTTTCAAGTGGAGGAGAGAAGTATGGAAGTCCAAAAGAAGCGGGAAAAAGTGGTGGATTGGACGTTGAAGCGGCGGGAATGCACGAGGAAGTCCAAAAGGAGCGGAAAAAAGAGAGGAATTGGACCTTGAGGGAAGAAACAGCACTTGCGAGGTCCAAAAGAGCGCATCAGAACTGGCATTGCTTTTTTAGACAGGAAATATCCTCTATTTTATACTACAGCTACAATGACAAGGCCATGTATATCAAATATAATAACAGGGGGAGTATTATCAAGAAAAGGAGTTGGGATAGCGTGATTTATATTACAGGAGACTGCCATCAGGATTTTAGACGTTTTAACATGGAATCTTTTCCAGAGCAGAAGGAGATGTCTAAGGAAGATTATGTTATTATCTGTGGGGATTTTGGTGGTGTCTGGAATAGGAATGAAGAGAGTAAAAAAGAAAAATCGTTAATGGACTGGCTGGATAGCAAATTATTTACTACGTTATTTGTGGATGGCAACCATGAGAATTTTGACAGGCTTTATGATTATCCGGTTGAAGAATGGCATGGCGGTAAGGTTCATAAAATCAGATCATCTGTCATTCATCTGATGAGAGGTCAGATATATGAAATTGACGGAAAAAGTATATTTACATTTGGTGGAGCAAGCAGCCATGATATAGATGGTGGGATTCTTGAACCTGATGATCCGGATTATAAGAAAAAGAAGAAGGAGCTGGATGAATGGTGGCGGCCATACCGTATTAACCATGTAAGCTGGTGGAAGCAGGAACTTCCGTCATTGGAAGAGATGGAAGAAGGACGAAGGAATCTGGCATTACATGATAATAAAGTGGATTTCATCGTAACACATTGCTGTGCAACAAGTACCCAGATATTGCTTGGCGGCAGCATGTACAAGCGGGATATAGAGACTGATTATCTTGAGGAGATACGGCAAAATATCAGTTTTAATAAATGGTTCTTCGGTCATTATCATGATAATCGAAATGTTAATGCGGAAGAGATATTAATATATGAGCAGATTATCAGGATTGTGTAGGAAAATAAAGTGGAATAACTGAATATGTAACGTATAGAGCAATGCTGGCAGCAAAATACTGGCATTGCTCTTATTCTTTTGTGGATTGGAGAAGTGAGAGCATCCAGGTAGAGAGAAATCGCAGGGATTGGACTTTAAGGCGGTGAGGACACGGCAAAAGTCCAAACAAATATAAAACACGAGCTCTGGCAATGAACAAGAATATAGAATTATTCAGCATATATTCAACGTGCATTGCCTATCAGGACTGAATATCATCCTGCGAGTGAGAAAGAGGAGGATATCTATGGGGTTAGAAATTAACAGAAATTTTAAGGATACGTTGTTCAGAAAGATTTTTGACAACAAAAAGGACCTGCTCAGCCTGTATAATGCGTTAAACGATACTGAGCATACAGATGAGAATCTGATAGTAATAAACACGATAGAGGATGCAATATATATTGGCTACAATAACGACATCTCATTCGTGATAGACAGTGAACTGAATCTTTAATGGAATATTCACAATTAATAGCGTTGATAAGAAAGCACTATGATGAGTTAGTAGAAAAATATGCAATGCTGGTAGCAAAATACTGGCATTGCTCTTATTCTTTTGTACGTTGGAGAAGTGAGAGCATCTGGGTAGATAATAAAAAGTTACAATAAAATGTATAAACACCAGAGAAAATCATGCAAAATGCCTACACCTGATTCAGGGAAGTATACATATGTGAAAAGTGTACAAAAAAAAAAAAAAAAATGTGTGCACTTGTTGCAAATTGCACAAAAGGCGATTGACGGTATATGTTTAAAATAGTAATATAAGTAAGAAAGTTGGGATACCGCAAAAAGTAACATAATTATCAACGTTCGACACAATGATAAAATAATTTTAGGAGGGAAAATTATGAAAAAGATAAGGACTACAAATCATAAGATAACAGCAGCATTACTTGTAGCAGTTATGATGTTGAGTGTTATCTTTATGGAAGTATTATTTAGCGGAGGAGTTAAAGCGAAAGCAGCGCAGGATGTTACTTTGGACGGATGTACAGGAAGTCCAGTTAGCAGCGAAGATGGGTTTTTCACAATTACAAAAGTGGGTAACAAGAATCTAGATAATAGTTTTTATTTGAATGGAAAGAAGTATGAGCATGGATTGAAATATGCCAGTGGTTCAGTCATATCTTTTAAAGCACCACAGGCAGGGGTACTTACTATAGTATGCCAGGGCGCTAAATCAACTTCTGCTTTTAAGATTAATAGTAGTGCTCCATATGTTCTAGGGACAGAAGTTAAGGTGATTTCAGTTAATATCGAAGCGGGAGAAAATAAAATAGAAAGATCTTCTGGAGAAAGTTGGATTTATTATGTTATTTATGCACCAGGTCAGACAGCGCTTACAAATAGTTATAATGTTACAGTAAATGATAGTGCAAAATCTGATGCTAGTGAAAAAACTATTACAGGAATATACACAGAAGGTGCAACATTAACACTTTCAGCTACTGGAGATAATTTTGCATATTGGAAGAATTCTAAAGATGTAATAGTAGGTAGAGATAAAATAGTAAATATGCCTGTATATTATGGAGAAACATATACTGCTGTATATAATACAGAACATAAGGTTAATTATTTAACAGCTTATGAGCAGGTGTTATATTCATACTCAAAGAGTGAATTTACATCAACATCAGTGCCAGAAGGTCCTGTTCGTTATGGATATGCATTTACAGGTTGGGATACAAGCTATGATGATATTGTAAAAGAACTTGATAATAATGATGTTTATGTAAGACCTACATATAAATCAGCTGATGGTGAAGAATATAATTATGAGATAACAGTTGATACAGAAAATTTTGACGGAAATAAAGTTACTAAGTCATATAGAGTTAATGAGGTTGTTACTGCAACAGTATCATCAGATAATTTTGCATATTGGCAGGATGAAAAAACAGGTAAGATAGTAAGTTATAGCCCAACATATTTATTCTTTGCCAACAAAGCAACAACTGTTAAGGCTTATACTGGGGGAGCAGGAAAAGAAGATGATGCTAAGGCAGTTATAACAAAAGTATCTAGTGAAAAAGCATCAGATAATTCTAATGTAGTTATCTTTGAATATAATATTCCAGCTGGTTATCATATAGATTTTGCTGGTGTAGTTGCTTCTAAGATAGTAGAAGTAGATTCATTAGTTGCTGAAAAAGATGGTGTATATGTTATTGGAGACAATGATCTTTCATATACAACATATAGATATACATTGACATCAAAAGCCGGTGTTACATGGAATGTTAAGCCAATGCTTAAATATACATATAATGGAATAACTCATACAATATATGGTGATGGGATTACATTAAAATAATAAAGGAGAATAGTTAAAATGAAAGAAAGATATGAAGAGATTGTATCTGAAGTTATAACTTTTGAGAAAGCAGATGTTATTACGTCAAGTGGTGATTTCTCAATTGGTAATGGTGGTGGAAGTACAGATAATTTAGAATAATAAGTAAAGCTAAGGCGGGAAGCAATCCCGCCTTTCTTTATATACACTACATAATAAAGAGCAAAGAGAGTAGTAAACGATGAAGAAGATATTAAAAAGTTTATTAGTTTGCATGGTTATAATTGCAACGGTTTTGTTGAATAACAATTATGTTAAAGCAGAAGATACAATAGAAGTATATGATGGTGTTAAGTATAGAGTTAATAATGAACAGAAGTGGGCTTCTATATGTGGATATTCAGGGGATGCAACAGACCTAGAGATTCCATTCATGGTCGGAAGAGGAATCATTGTTTCACAGATAGATGACCATGCGTTTGATGGATGTGCAAGTGTCAGAATTCTCACCCTTCCGGATACAATTGTTAAAGTTGGTGATATGTCTTTCATAGGAATGGATAATCTTCAGGCAGTTATATCTAGGGCTCAGGGAATTAATATCGTTGTAAGAGATAACGTTAAGATTGTTACAGACAGAAGTCAGTTAGATAGCAATGATATTAATAATGATGACAATAACAACAATAATAATAACAGTAATAGCAATTCTTCTAACAATACCAACGGTGGTAATACACAGGGCAATGATAATGATGATAGTTCATCATCTGGTAATGGTGACAGTAGCAGTAGTTCAGTAGGTTCTGGTGGAGCAATAATTGATTCTGACAATAACGTTATAATAGATTCATCTAACGGAACTGTAATTGAAGAAAATGTTGATAAGAGTGTAGGCGATAGCAGTGCAACTATATCAAGCTCTGACAACAAGAAGGACAACAATAAATCAACACAGGCGGCTGACAGTAAGAACGATACTGGTTATAAGGCCACCAAGAAGTCCTCAGCACCTAAGATTATCGCATACATAGTATGCGTAATTGTAATTATTGGTCTTGCGGCTGGTGCAATTATATTTATTAAGAAAAAGAGAAGATAAGCTATGTTTACAATACGGGTTGCAGATACATTTATTCAGATTAATGAAAGATACCAATATATAAAGCAATATTGCAGGAATTACATAGTTGATGATGTTACACCTGAGATGGTTATTGAAGTGAGTGATGAAGAGATTAATGCTGAACAGAGTGACGAGTATGTGTGTTCTCCGGATTATCTAGAGACGCTTGCTGTATATAGAAAGATATGTGAACGTCTTGTTGATAAAGGAATTATTCTTGTACATTCATCTGTGCTTATGATTAATGGTGAGGCTGTTATGTTCCTTGCTCCGAGTGGAACAGGAAAGTCAACTCACACAAGATTGTGGCGTCAGGTGTATGGAGACAGGGTGACAATGATTAATGATGACAAGCCGCTTGTCAGTGTAAGAACGGATGACAGTGGAGTTCATGTTAATGTATACGGAACACCGTGGTGTGGCAAGCATGGAATTGAGAATAATATATCTGCGCCGGTTAAGGCATTATTCCTGCTTAAGAGAAATGAGACTAATGTAGCAAGAAAGCTTACTATACATGAAGCATTTCCATATGTGTTCAATCAGACGTATCGTCCGGATAATGCGGAGCTTATGAGAAAGACACTTATATTATCAAGGACAATGGCGGAGAATGTCGGATTGTTCGAGCTTGGATGTAACATGCAGGAAGAAGCTGCGCATGTGGCTTACAGGGCAGCATATGGAGAAGAAGGAGAGAATTGACCATGAAACTGAAATCAGGAATTGTTATGGAAAAGACTGGAGATGAATATATCGTAGTTGCTACAGGAGAGGCAGCCAAGTTTTTTAATGGAATTATAAGAAATAATAAGACAGCTAATTTCGTATTTGAACAGTTAAAGGAAGATAAGACTGAGGAAGAACTGGTTGATGCACTTCTTGAGCGATATGATGTGAGCAGAGAAAAGGCACAGACAGATGTTAAGGCTTTAATTGCTAAGATAAGAGAGGCTGGACTTATTGATGGATAGGGAAAAGCTCAAACCACTGTTCAAAGACGGACATTATTATAGTGTTCCAAGAGGCGTGAGCATGTGGCCGTTGATTAAGACACCGGATTGCGTGGTTCACATTGTTCCAGTTGACAGGGAATTGAAAAGATATGATGTTGCGTTATATCACAGAGAAAGCACAGATCAGTATGTTCTTCACCGTATTCTTAAAGTAGAGGATGATTACTACATTTTTTATGGGGATAACTGCTGGCGTAAGGAGATTATTCCTAAGGATACGGTTGTCGGCATAGCTACTAAGTATTACCGCAAAGGCCGATGGATTGATGCTGATGATATACATCTTAAGATATATGCACATATATGGTGCGATGCGCTGCCGGTGCGTCGTGCAATTCTGAGATTGAGAGATGAAGCTAAGAAAGTATTAAGAAGAGTTAGAAAATTATGGACAAAGAACAGAAGCTCCAATTAAAGAAGATAGTTAAGAATCCAGCCATGAGCTGGATTTTTGGCGTGTCAGGGAAGTTAAAGGTGGGAGTGCTGCTTCTTGTGCTGCTTAATTCAGCAATATCAATAAGTGCGGTGGCATTTGCACTTGTGCTGAGGGAAGCAATCGACGGGGCAGTTTCTGGCAATAAGATGGTATTCCTCAAGTTCGTTATCATACTTGGACTTATTATGGTTGGACAGATTGCTGCGAGAGGTGTAATAAGATTCTTAGATGAATATGTACGTTCAGGCATGGAAAATGTTATTAAAACACGACTCTATGAAACTATTCTGTCAAGAAAATACAGTGCTATTACAGCGTATCACACAGGAGAACTGCTGAACAGAATTACTAATGATGCGGTTGTTGTGGCAGATGGGTTCGTGCAGATTATCCCAGGAATTATTGCAATGCTTGTTAAGCTGGCCGGCGCGGCGGCGGTGCTTTTCGTGCTGGATTACAGATTTTCTGTGATATTCTTTGCCGGCGGTGGACTTGTGCTTATATTCACAACACTGTTCCGCCGTGTTATGAAGAAGCTTCACAAGGATGTGCAGGCGGCTGATGGTGTGCTTCGTTCTTATCTGTCTGAGAATCTTGGAAGCCTTATGGTTCTTAAGACATTTGGCGCAGAAAGAAAGAGCATAGATACTTCTAAACAGTACATGGATAAGCACAGATTCATGCGTATGAAAAGAAACCGATTCTCTAATATATGTAATGTCGGTTTCGGACTTGTTATGAATGGCGGCTATATATTCGGTCTGTGCTGGTGCAGCTTCGGAATTCTGCATGGAAGTATTACTTACGGAACGCTGTCGGCAGTACTTCAGCTTGTTGACCAGTTGTGGGCGCCGCTTGCTAATATGACCGGTTATCTGCCAAAGTTCTATGGTATGCTCTCAAGTGCGGAGCGCTGCATGGAGCTTGAGACTCTTGAGGAAGAGCACGTTGAGAGCCAGTTTAGCAGGGATTATTGCAGAGAGCTTTATAAAGACATGACAGCGATTGAATGTAAGAATATTACTTTCAGATATGAGGACGACATTATTCTTGAAAATGCCGATATATCTATTGGCAAGGGTGAGCTCATAACGATTATGGGTAACTCCGGCGCGGGCAAGAGTACGCTTCTTAAGCTGCTTCTTGCTATATATGAGCCTGAAAAGGGGACACTTGAGATTAAGACTGAAAAGGAAAGTTATGCACTGACCGAAAGGTACCGCAAGATGTTCGCATATGTGCCGCAGGGCAATTTCCTTATGTCCGGCAATGTTACGAGTGCTATAGCTTCTCTTGATGATACCAGTGCTGATGTTGATATGGACAAAGTGAAGGCAGTTGCGCATATTGCATGTGCAGACACATTTGTAGAAAAATTAGAGCATGGATATGACACGCTTATCGGTGAGCGTGGAATGGGTATCTCGGAGGGACAGGCACAGCGTCTTGCTATTGCGAGGGCTTTGTATACGGACGCTCCTGTGTTGCTGCTTGACGAGGCAACTTCGGCTCTTGATGAGCAGATTGAGAAGAAGGTGCTTAAGAATATAAGGGAACTTACGGACAAGACGGTTATTATTGTATCGCACAGAAAAGCTGTGCTTGAGGTATGTGACCGCTGCGTGGTATTGGAGGATAAACATTTTGAATAATGGAGAGTATCTTATCGGGCTTCTTGCAAATGTTGTGGCTGGCAAGCCGTTGCCTGAGCCTGACGATAATATTGACCTGTTAAAGGTGTATGAGATTGCTGAAAAACACAGTGTGCAGACAACAGCTTATTATGGTATTAAGAAGCTGCAATGCGCGATTCCTTCTGAGATTTTAAGTAAATGGGAAGAAGCGCACCTGCGTGGATTGTCTGTAAGCATACGTTTTAAGGCAGAGCTGAATAATGTGTGTGATGTATTCACTAAGGAGAAGCTTGTGCATATTCCGCTTAAGGGCAGCATAATTAAGAATATGTATCCATCGACTGATATGAGAAGCATGTCGGATATGGATATTCTTATTAAGCGTGAGGACGAAAAGAAGGTGCATGATATTCTTATCGGGATGGGGTATACATGCGATATGTATGATATAAGCCATCAGGATGTGTATTTCAAAGACCCTATATATAATATTGAGATTCACACCAGCCTGTTTGATGACGGCGACGGGGTGACTTTCTATCGTGAATATGATAATATTCTGGATAGGACGGTTACTGTGGATAATGAGTACACACGCCTGATGACGGATGAAGATTTCTATGTGTATAATGTTGCACATTTTGCAAAGCATTTTCAGCTCGGCGGCTCAGGAATCCGCTCGGTTATGGATATGTATATTATGAAGAAGTCGCTGGCTGGTATGGATATGGGTTACGTTAATGCGGAATTCTCAAAGCTTGGTCTTACTGAGTTCTATACTAAGGCATCGAAACTGGTTGACTACTGGTTCGGAGATGGAGAACTTACCGCTGATGTTAAGGATATGGCAGATTATATTCTTTCAAGTGGAACTTATGGCAATCTGTATAATGCATATACGAATCAGCTTGAGAAAAAGGGCAGATTCAGAATGTTCATGTACAACGCATTTCCACCGCTTAATAAGATGCTGTATACATTTCCATTTTTGAAGAAAGTACCGTGGCTGCTGCCATTCTGCTGGATAGCAAGGTGGTTTTATGCGATATTTACTAAGCCGAAGAATGTTGTTACTAAGGTGAAGATGTTCGCTAGGGTTAGTAAGGAAGTTGAATAAGAGAAAGGGGAACTTATGAAGTATTCTAATGTTGTTGTTGCCGGAGGCGGAGTGCTGGGGAGTCAGATTGCTTTTCAGGCAGCATATTGTGGATTTAACGTAACTATCTGGTTAAGAAGCGAGGGGTCTATTGGAAGAACCCAGCCTAAGATTGACCATCTTAAGCAGACTTATATCGAAGCTATTGAGAAGATGGCAGAGGATAAGAATGCATGGTGTGCAGGGCTTGCGGATGAAGATACATTTGACAAGGAAGAGTGCCTTAAGAAGGTTGAGAATGCATATGCTAATCTCAAGCTTGAACTTGATATGGCTAAGGCTGTTGCTGATGCAGACCTTGTGATTGAGTCTATGGCTGAGAATGAAAAGGATAAGATTGCTTTCTATGAAAAGCTTTCACCACTTCTTCCAGAAAAGACTGTGATTGTAACTAATTCATCGACACTTCTTCCATCGATGTTTGCAAAATATACTGGAAGACCAGACAAATATCTGTCATTACATTTTGCTAATTCTATATGGAAGAATAACACTGCTGAGGTTATGACACAGGCTCAGACTGATGAGAAGTATTTTAACGAAGTTATGCAGTTTGCTAACGATATACGAATGATTGGACTTCCTGTAAGAAAGGAAAAGAGCGGATATCTGCTTAATTCTATGCTGGTTCCGTTCCTTCTTAGCGGACTTGACCTGTATGCTGCAGGTGTGTCTGATCCTGAAAGCATTGACATTGCATGGACAAGAGGAACAGGCGCTCCTAAAGGACCTTTCCAGATATTTGATACAGTAGGACTTAATACTGCATACAATATTGTTCACCAGTATCAGAGTGTTCCGGGAATATTCTCACCGCTTCTTAAGAAGATGATGATGCCATATAATTTCAAGAAGATGGAGGCTATTCTCAAGAAGTATATTGATGAGGGAAAGCTTGGAATGTCTACAGGGGAAGGTTTCTACAAATATAATTAAGCTTATATTAACAAATGTTATGAAGGACTGGTAATAACATGACGACTAGGGAAGAAGCACTTGCATATGGACTTTCTTTTCCAGATACTTATCAGGAAGCACCTTTTCATGATGAGAACTGGCAGCTTGTAAGAGTTAAAGGATGTAAGAAAGTATTTTTATGGACATACGAGCGTAATGGATATATTAATCTTAATGTGAAGGTTTCACCTGAGTGGCGCGACCTATGGCGGAGTACATATTCATCGGTGATTGCGGGCTGGCATCAGAATAAAGAACACTGGAATACTATTATTCTTGATGGAACTATTCCTGATGAAGATATCAGACGCATGATTGCAGAAAGTTATGACCTTGTATCTGACAGTCCGACAAAGAGGATATACGAAGCTGTCAGGAAGATTCCGAGAGGACAGGTTGCAACTTATGGACAGATTGCGCAGCTTGCAGGTGATAAGAAGATGGCGCGCGCAGTTGGCAATGCTCTTCACAAGAATCCAGACCCGTCAGGAATTCCATGTTACAGGGTAGTCAATTCCAAAGGGGAACTTGCCGGTGAATTCGCATTTGGCGGAGCCGGAAAGCAGGCAGAGCTGCTTATGGCGGATGGAATAGAGGTTGTTAATGGCAGGGTTAATCTGGATAAGTATGGGATGAAGATGTGAGTAAAATAGTTTGGTATCTGTCATATATTGAAGATACCAAACTATTTTTATGTAGATTATTTAATTATCAGAACCCTATCTGTATCATCGGTAAATACAGCAACACGGTCGTGCTTCTCTTTCTGTCCTGATATAAGTGTGGCGGAATGGACTTGGAAGTGGTGTGAGACACGGAGAAAGTCCAAACGGAGCGCTAAAGTGTGGCGGATTGGACCTTGAAGCTGCGGGAAGGCAAGTAGAAGTCCAAAAGTGGTAAGGGAGTGAAGAAAATTGGACGTCTGGGTGATGGAGAGGCTTATGAAAGTCCAAACAGAGCAATGCTGGTAGCAACATACCGGCATTGCTTTTTAGTTTGTAGATTTAGTTTGTAAACCATAACTGTATAGCATATTTTACCCAAATGTTTTATAATAAAAATAATTATCAGAAACGGAGATTATTATGTGGAAGATAAAACAGATATTTGATGGGGATTATGGGTGTGAAGAGCTGGCAGAAGGTCAGTCACCTAAGGTTTCTGTTACACTTGTTAATGAGAGTGGACAGAAGAAGTATGTATATGTAGAAGATAAGTGGCTTGTAGACAGCGGGCTTGATGAAGGTTCTGTATGGCCGGAGGATATAGATGAGTAAAGTGACAAGAATCATATCAGTAAGCATGATGTTAACTGTATTATCAGCCATTATACTGGTGGGGTGTGGCAACAGACATTCTGATAAAACAGGATTGAATAAATCGGACATTACAGAGTCTTTAAGCCAGACATTGGAATCAGAGAAAGGTTCACAGATGGATTCTCTAAGTGAAGATAATACTGATACAGAGACAACAGATGCAGAGATAACAGATACAGAAGCAGAAGATTCTGGACAAACAGCCAGTGAAGAGGACAGTCAGGAAGAAACAAGCAATCCATATATAGCAGCAAGAGAGCCATATACAGGAGTTCCGGTATATGAAGATATGGAACACATTTATATGAATACAACATGGGAATATGCGGACCATTCGGCGATAAGCGATGGTTATGCTGTTCTATATAAAGCAGCAGGTGAAAGAAAGAATATTATAGTTGGAGTCAATGCAGGGCATGGGACGGCAGGTGGTTCATCAGTGAGAACATTGTGCCATCCGGACGGCTCACCTAAGAGTACCGGTGGAAGTACGGCGGCGGGGGCAACAACAGCGACTGCTGTATCAGGAGGCATGACATTCTATGATGGAACACCAGAAAGTGAAGTTACATTTAGAATGGCGCAGATTCTAAGAGACAGGCTTCTTTCACTGGGGTATGATGTGCTGATGGTAAGGGACAATGCAGATGTACAGCTTGATAATGTAGCAAGGACTGTGATATGCAACAATGTTGCGGACTGCCATATATCACTGCATTGGGATGGAGACGGACTTAGTTATGACAAAGGCTGTTTCTATATCGCGGTTCCGGATGCGATTAAAGATATGGAGCCGGTTGCCACACACTGGCAGCAGCACAATGCACTTGGAGCATCGCTTGTTAATGGGCTTGGTGATGTGGGTATGAAGATACATGGTTCAGGAAGTATGGCAATAGATCTTACGCAGACATCATATAGCACAATTCCATCTGTAGATATGGAGCTTGGAAATGCAAGCTCAGATCATAGTGATGAGACACTCGAAAATATAGCGGATGGCCTGATGGCGGGAATCAATGCGTATTACGGGTATTAAACAATCTAACAAAACCACATAAGGAGAACAATAATGGATAAGAAAACACAGATTATAGCAGTAGCAGGAAAAGGAGGGGTCGGTAAGACTTCTTTAGCGGGAGTTATTGTAAAGCTTCTTGTTGAGGCACACCCAGATAAGAAGATACTCGCGATTGACGCTGACCCGGCTGTAGGACTTTCTACAGTGCTTAATGTTGAAGTGGATAAGACTATAGATGATATAAGAAAAGAAGTAATCAAGAATGTTGAAGGCGGAGATACCAAGACTGCTGTGGAGTTACTTGGAGAAGCAAAGTATGAGATAATGGATGCAGTTGTTGAACAGGATGGATATGCATTTATTGCAATAGGGAGACCTGAGACAGCGGGCTGTTACTGCAAGATTAATTCATATCTTAAAGAAGTTATCACAATGCTTTCAGATAAGTTTGATTATGTTGTAATTGATGGAGAAGCAGGAATAGAGCAGATTAACAGAAGAGTTATGGAGAAGGTTACGCATCTGCTGCTTGTTACTGACGCAAGCAAGAAGGGATGCCAGGTTGTGCAGACAATCAAGAAAGTTGCAGATGAGCTTGTGATGTATGACAGAATCGGAGTTATCGCTAACAGAATACCGGATATGGAGGTTGCGAAGCTTATGGATATCGGCGACCTTGAACTGCTTTCAGTAATACAGAGCGATTCCAAGCTTGCGCAGGCAGATGTGCTTGGTGAAAATGTATTCAATCTTCCTGATGATGCAATTATTGTTGAGGGTGCAAAGAAAGCCCTTGTTAATATGGGAATATTGTAAGAGGAGGCAAATGTGAAGGATTTAGCTAATCTGTATTATTTTGAGAAGCTTTTAGAGGACGTGAATAACGACCTTGTAAGGCAGGCACAGGCTAAAGGTGATATTGCAATCGGTGCAGTCTGTTTTCAGATACCGGAGCCGCTTATTAATCTGCCGGGCAGCTTTTCGGTAAGGCTGCGTGCACCCCGTACAGGTTCTATTGAGATGGGTACATATTACATGAGCAGCATGCTATGCGAGGGATGTCGTGCGATATTAGAGAGAGCAATTGAGGGTGGATTTAACTTTCTTGACTGTATAATTGCGCCAGATGCATGTGCGCAGATGAACAGGTGCGTAGAGAATATTGAGAGACAGCACCTTATAGAGAAGGAAAAATTCTTTGTGGAATATTCAGATGTTCCGATGAAGAATGATGAGACGGCGTTAAGACATTTTGTTAAGCAGATGAGACTTCATGTGCTTGAACCGCTTAATAATACATATGGAATAGATATATCAGATGATGCACTTAGAAAGTCAGTAGAATTGCAGAATAAGATAAGCCGGCTTATAAGAAGCATCGGTGATTACAGAAAAGAAGATAATCCAAGAATTACTGGGTATGAATTCGCGGTTCTGTGTCTTGCAACCTACTGTTGCCCGAAAGAGGCACTTATAGAAAAGCTCGAAGAAACACTTGAGGAGCTTAAGACGCGTGAACCTGATAAAAAATGTAATTACAGGGCAAGGGTAGTAATGGTTGGTTCAGAGATTGATAACCCTGAGCTTATAAAGCTCGCTGAGGAGGCAGGTGCACTGGTTGTGGCTGACAGATTCTGTTTTGGTTCACTTCCGGGAAGAGATGAGATTATTCTTAACGATACAGAGGATGTTCTTACACAGATATGCAGACAGTATATGAAGTGGGGACAGTGTCCAAGATTCATGAATACAGAAAAGATTATCGAGAGACAGGAGTATGTTGACGCAATAGCTAAAGAGTATAAGGCGGATGGCCTTATATATCAGCAGATTAAATTCTGTGATTACTGGGGCTATGAGAGGGCTTCGGCATTCCATGTCATGAAAGAAAAATACGGCTATCCTGTTCTTTCAATTGACAGACCTTATGCTGTCGGAACTTCTGGACAGTTAAGAACAAGAATACAGGCATTTGTTGAGAGCCTTGAGATTAAGCGTATCAATGCAGGAAGGAAATTATAAATATGTCTAAGAATATAGGAAGCGAGCCACTCGGCAGATTCTATACAGGCAAAAAGCCGAAGAGAAGAAGAGAATGGCGCGGATTGAAAGATACATGGTACGACTATGTAAGGTGGCTTGGATACTGGAAGACTTTAATTACATTTATAATAAAACCTAATAACATGAAGGGCTTCTTCAGATACCGCTGGATGATTAATTATCTTGCATTGCCTGATTTCATGGACAGGCATACCGAGGGTATGAGAGGAACTCAGCTTAGAATGGCGCATCAGGCACTGGGACTTATCGTTACTGATATATGCGGGATGCTTGGACAGATATTTAAGGCAGACCCGGCTATCGGCAATGATAAGAAGCTAAACAGCAAGATTGTCCTTTTTGATGAAAATATGATGAGTACACTGATGGGAGGTTTCCCTAACCTTACATGGTTGTCAGTGGAAGTTCCTGCAGTGTATACAAGCTCGATGATGTCACAGGACGGAGTAAGCTATTATGTTGACGTTACACACCAGTATGGTGTGCCATCAGATGTCTGTCCTATGCCGGCAGCTGAGCTTGGTGTTGCATTGGCTGATGATTTCCCGCTTATAGGCTGCTGTGCCGTGCAGTGTAATACGACATGTGACGGAAGCCTTATGGGTAACGGGATTGAAGCAAGGTCATTTAAGATTCCTACATTTCAGCTTGCTGTGCCAATAAGACACAGGCAGGAAAGCGTACAGGAGTATGCGGCAGAAGAGGTTGTCAATGCAATCCATTTCATAGAGGAACAGACTGGAGAGAAGTTCGACTGGGATGCATTCTTTAAGAGTATGAAGCGGTTTAATGCAGAGACAGAGGAATTCTTAGAGTGGATGGAGATTTCCAAGACAGATTATCCGCAGGTTATGGGCGTAACGCTTGCACTCTACAGATATGGTGTATATCAGGCTGCCGGTGGAAGAAATCAGGCATTCCTTGATATGGATAAAAAGCTTACAAAGATGGCACTTGATGCATATAAGAATAAAGAGATGGCGGCGAAGGAGTACCGCCACAGAGCCATGACATGGGGCGTTCAGGCTGCATATTATACGGCACTCCCAATCTGGCTTCTTAACTGCTGGGGTGTTGTAACTATTGCAGATATGTTAAGTATGGTGTCTACAGAGATGGTCAACACAGAGGATAAGCACCAGGCAATGTTAGACCTTGCATATCTGTATGAGAACATGATTATGAGAAACCGCTCTAACGGCGGTTATGAGACAGGCGTAGAGGCACTCTGGCGTTTCTGCGAAATGTTTAATATTGATATAGTAATCATGTATGTTCATATGGGCTGCAAATCAATGTCAGGATATCATGGTCTATTTGAGGAAGAAGCGAGAAAACATGGAATTCATTTAATATGGGTAACGCACAATCTTATGTGTCCTGAGGATGGAACAAGAAGAGACATGAGAACGGAGATTAACAGATACATGAGAACTGTTTTCAGGGAAGAGCCGCTTGACCCGTCACTTGAGGATTTTGACGATTCTAAGAGCTGGTAAGAAGTGTGGATGCTGCATACGTGGCAGGAAAGGATAGCAGAATGAAATATTTCGGTGGTTGTGACGCAGGAAGTACATATACCAAATGCGTAATTATAGATGAGAATGGAAAAATCGCAGCTGCGGTTACTAAGAGAAGCAGGATTAATCCTGTGCTTAGTGCGAAGGATGCGCTTGACGAGGCTGTAAGCCAGGTTGACGGTTTAAACAGCGCAGAGGAGCTTACATATCTGATTGGTACGGGTTACGGAAGAAACAAAGTACCGTTTGCAGATGAGAATATATCAGAGATAAGCTGTCATGCTATGGGAGTTCATGTGACTGACCCATCGGTTAAGGCGATTATTGATATCGGCGGTCAGGATGTTAAGGGAATTGCGATTGACACTGATGGAACTGTGCTTAATTTTGCGATGAATGACAAATGTGCAGCAGGAACGGGAAGATTTTTTGAATCAATGGCGAGAGCATTTGAAATGTCTTTAGATGAATTTTCTAATCTGTCTCTTACAGCGAAGAACGTGATTCCAATAACAGCACAGTGCGCGGTATTTGCAGAGAGTGAGGTTATTTCGTTAGTAGGTGAGGGTAAGCCTATGGAGGAGATAGCGGCAGGAATACAGTTATCGGTTGCTAAGAGATGCTTTGTCATGGCTAAGAAAGCAGGTGCGGCTGACAGCGTTACACTTACAGGTGGATGTGCCAAGAATGAAGGCTTGAAGAAAGCAATAGAAAAGGTGCTTAAGATTAATGTAGTTGACCTTCCGACAGACCCACAGCTTATGGGAGCATTAGGTGCTGCAGAATATGCAAGACAGAAGGGAAGTAACGTATGATAGTATTAAAAGTGCTGGCTATTATTGCAATCGTGCTTGTTGCATTGTTTCTTCTGACTCTTGTTATATATTTCTTTAATCTGGATATGAAATTTGCAGCAGCTTTAATCAAGCCGCTTACTGCGTATTATAACTGGTCAAAGAACAGGCGTGAGACAAAGAAAAAGAAAGAACAGGATACACATAAAGAATAACAGGAAGGGCAGAAACAGCCGATGGATATATATGATGGTGAGATAAGAAAGCTTATATCAATGCTTGAAAGCCATGGAGTAAAGAGACTTCCATCACAGAAAGAATGGGAGATGACTGAGAAGGAGAATCTTATCCTTAAAAGCGAGACGGCTTATGAGCTTGGCGGTGGAAGCAGTCAGGCAGTAAGTGCCATTGCATTTACACAGGATAAAGAGCTTGTGCCGGAGGATGCAGTGTATCTCGTTGGAGATGACCTGCGTGACATTAAGAATGATATCTCATATGCAAGAATTACTGTAATCAGGCTGGACAGTGAATATATTAAGAATCATGATGACAATGCGCTGTATGCTTCAATGAGAGCGACTGATTACGTAAGATACCATGCATTTCCTAAAGGATATATGATGAGAATATCAGCTGTCAGGGAAAGAGAACCAGTGAGAGTGAGTAAAGAAGCGGTTTCACATGGGATTAACTTTGCAGCAGTAGGGCTGGGACTTATCAATGCCTACAGGAAGCGTCCTGAAGTTGAGGCTGTAAGCATATATTTTGTTACTGGGCAGGATATTGATTACACATTTTTAAAAAGTGAAGCACACAGATGTGAACAGATAACAGATTCGCTGAATCACATATTTAACGGTCTTACAATGGATTGTTCAACTTGCTCAAGCAGGGAATTGTGCGATGAAATAGATGGACTCAGGGAGCTGCATAAGAAGCAGTTGTAGCTGGCTCTGTCGAAATATGACAAAAAGAAAAGCGGAGAGATTAAGAAGTCTCTCCGCTTTTCTGATGTTTTATCTGAAAAGTGATTTAACCATATCAGCATTATAAGAAATGCTTGTTGCATGTTCTACTTCAATCAGGTATAAAGCGTGTGCAGCGAGGTGTTCGGCGGCCTGTTCAAGATCTCTGATACCTGTGGTATCTTTGCAGTAATCAAGAACGGCTTCAAGTCCGTCATCAAGCACTAAGCACTCATCCTCGTGAAGTCCGATTCTTTTAAGAACCTTAGGGAGTGAATATTTAAGGAATATTGTCTTCTTTTCTTCTCTTGTGTAATCAGGAATATCAATTACTGCAAATCTTGAAAGAAGCGGTGCACTTATCTTATCCTTATCATTAGCTGTGGCGATAGGATATACGCCTGAGGTTGGGATAAGACACTCCATATAATTGTCTGTGAATCCAAGGTTATCAAGGAGTGTAAGGAGTACGTCAGCAGGGTTGGCGTTACCATTGCTTGAAGTAGCCTTATCAAGCTCGTTGATGATGAATACAAGATTAGATTCACCAGCCATGTTAAATGATTCCATAATAATACCAGGTTTGGCATTAGAGTATATTCTTGAGCTTCCTGTAAGCTGTTCAGCATCATTAATTGAACTCATATCAAGAGTTGTCCAAGGCATCTTAAGAATCTTGGCAACAAGGTAGGCAATCTGTGATTTACCTGTTCCGGCAGGACCTACAAGAAGGATACCATATGCAGGAAGAGTGTGAGTTCTGTTAATCTGAATAACAGTCTCGATAATTCTCTGCTTAACACTCTCCATACCGAAAAGCTCTTCATCAAGAATTCTTCTTGCTTCCACAGGGTCAATTGATTCGAAGTAATTGCTCTTCCACTTAATATTAAGCATGATAGAAAGTGCTCTCTGTGCATGTCTTTTCTCTTCAGGAGTTACCTCGCTTGAACGGGCAACAACAAGATTGCGTCTTGCCCATAAGCGGATATTCTCAGGGAGCGTGCTTCCTGCACAGTTAAGAAAATCTGATATGCTTGTAAGGCTTGTAAGCTTCATATCATCAGCAGATTCATCAAGTTCTTCACTATTTTCATCTGCAATGGCACTGCTCTCTAATAATCTCTCAATCATAAACTGAAGGAAACCGTCTTCAGCGGATAACTTGTTACCATTGCCAAATGCAACCTCCTGAATCTTGTATACATTATATCCTTCAGATGAGTTAGCACCTGTAAGCTTTACTTTAACTCTGTTTTCGCCAAGCCATTTGATAAGGCTTGTAAATCTTGAATCAATCTTTAAGATGTTACTTGTGAAAGATTCACCATCAATCTGGAAATCAAATGCTGTCTTCTTATAAGGGTTAGTAAATAATCCAAATGAAGTCTCATCCCACTGCTTTTCTGAATTATCAAGAACAAGAATAGGATTCTCAGGTGAAGCTGTAGGGTTGTCAGATTTAAAAGTTGTATAGGTAGACTCAAAACCGGCAGTGCTGCCAGAATTGGCATTAGCGTCATAAACTAACATATATTCCTCTTTCTGTGCATAAAGCACTTGTAATAATCTATCCTATAATAACATATTCTGTGAAGTTGGCAAGGAGAGGATTGAATGTTTAATTACAAATGTTTACTTAATTAACAGCCCTTATCTCGCCATCAGTAATAAGTGGATATCGAACCAGCTTATCATCGTCAAGGTTCTCCTTATGCATATCAACAGCACATATCTGATGATTGTCATATGATGTGTAATAATATATGCCTTTAGTTGTATTGCAGCAGCAGGTATATATTGTTATCTCGTATTTGTCATCGTCTAGCTGGCAGCAGCCACGCTGCTGGTCTACGCTGCCTAATATGTGAAAGAACTGGCTTACGCTTGATTTCTCATCGTCACCTGAAACAGAATTCATCTTAGTAAAAGCCACTCTTACGAATCTTGACTGAGATGATAAGTCCCCCGGAAGTCCGATAGCACCCATACCACGGCTGTATCTGTTGAATTCAAGCCTGTCCGAGAAATTGCTTTCAGGCTGTCTTGCAGATAATCCCATATAATTATTAAGATTAAACATCTGTATGTTAAATGGCGGATTATTAGTAAGCACCCCAACAGGATTGTCATATATATGAAGTCCGTCTGACATGGATTCAACAGTTATGCAGCTTTCCTTGTCAGCAATAATCCAGTGAAGATTAGCACATGGAAACATTTCATTAAACTGAGTGTTGGTAAGATTAATAAATTTAAGTCTTTCTTTAGCTTCATCAACTGTCGCACACTGCGATAATATCCACGGAATGAATTCGAAAACGGCAACATTTTCAATATTACTCTCTCCGTTAAGGCCTCTTAGGTCCGGTTCGTTGTAATCCGCATTGCCAACGAAGTTAAGACCGGCCATGCCAAGCCCTTTTTCGTTAAATGCTTCATAATATAAAGGATAATCGTCAGCCACATGTGCCATTCCAATCATCGCATAGTGGTTATTCATGACGCCCATAAATCTGAAATTAATAGGATAATTTCTAGGTGTGACAGTCACCTCATCACCATAAGAAAATTCATAATCTAGTGTTCTTCCCATATAGAAATCTTTAGTTTTATAAGTAGCTGCTGTACACATAAGCCCTCCTGTATGTCTTGGATTATAGTAATATTCTGATTATTTATTAATAAATAATACATTACAGTTCTTTTTTTTACAATACAATTTCATGAAAACACTGTAGTATCCATATCATAAACTTAATAAATCAAAGACAAAGGCGTCGTACATCTGGTGTACGGCGCCTTTATTGTTTATTTTGTTAATAATTAATCATGCAAAAAAGGAAGGGAGCTGGTTTTATGAAGAAAAAGTTAGGATTAGGAAGTGGCGTGGCAATATGTGTAGGACTTATTGTTGCCACAAGCTGTCTTGTTTCTTTGGGAACAGGAATGGGTTCAATAGGCCGATGGTTTATCATTCCGCTATTTGCAGTAATGGTGCTGAACTGGTTTATTGGAATATCATTTGCAGAACTGAATGGACTTATGCCAAGAGTTCAGGGAGGTACAGGACAGTATCTTCTGGCTGGTATGGGACCACTTCCATCATTAATTGGTAATCTGTCAGCCTATGTAATTACAGAAATATTAAGCATGACAGCAGAGATTACACTTTGCGGACTTGTTTTAAAAGGTCTGTTTCTGCCACATGTAGATAACAGGATAATATCAATTATAATAATGGCATTGTTTCTTGTGATTAATCTTTTTGGTGTAGATATATTTTCAAAGGTACAGAACATAGTAGTATTCCTGCTTATCGGTTCAATGGTTCTTATTGGATTAATAGGTGTATGTAAATTAGGAATAAGCTCAAATGTTGTTGATTATGCAGCAAATGCACCAACATTTGAACAGATAGGCGGATTTAAGGGACTTTGCTCATATGCCGCACTTGCATTCTGGCTGTTTATAGGTGTTGAGTTTATTATTCCGGTAGCAAAGGATTTGAAGAATCCAAGAAGAGATGTACTTCTTTCTATGACAATAGGTCTGGTTTTACTGTTTTTTGTACAGAGCATTCTTGGTATAGGAATGACTAACTATGTAAGCCTTGATATTCTTGCCAATGACCCTGCAGGTACTCCTCATATGACATATGCTACGAACCTTTTAGGCAATGCAGGACGTATATGGATGGGAATTATAACCATACTTGCAGCAGCTTCGACAATTAATACAGTATATGCCTCTGTTTCAAGAATTGTACAGGGTATGGGCGAGGAAGGCATGATGCCATCTGTATTTGCTAAGACAAACAAGAGAGGTGCAGCATGGGTCGGACTTGTAGTGCTATTTGTATTCGTTGCAGGAATAATTGCTTCAGGACTTGGAGCAACAGAGGGCGTAAGTTTTCTGTTATTGTCAGGTTCATGCTTCTGGTTATTAACATACTGCCTTGTACATGTAACAGTGCTTATACTCAGAAATAGAAATCCTGAATACCCAAGGAAGAAGTGGCTTACATTAGGCGGAATACCTCAGATAATAGGTATTCTTGGAAATGTATACATGATATGGAATATATCAACAGGAGAAACCAGAATTAAGATATTTGAATTGTGTGGAGTGTTATTTGCCGGACTTGTAGTCTATTCAATAATCTGGGTATGTGGAGTTATGAAAGCAAGCCCATTCCAGCCGGTACCGGTTGAAGTGATAAATGATGCTTCTGTCAAGTTCAATGAACTTGTAAAGAAGGAAAATGAAGAAAAGGCACTTGCAGGTGCAGAAGGAGAGGTAAACTAAATGGCAGAGAAGAGAGTAAATTATTCATCAGGAGCTCCATTAGAAGAGAAAGTAGGATACAGCAGAATGGTAAAGGTTGGTGACCATATATATGTTGGTGGAACAACATCGGTACAGCCGGATGGTTCAGTGTATGGGGAAAATGCCTATGAGCAGACCAGATATGTACTTGAGAAGCAGGTAAAGCTTATTGAACAGGCTGGTGCAGGTGTTGGAGATGTTATTAAAGTAGATGTGTTTGCTGTAGATATGAAAATGAGTGCAGATATATCAAGGGCATATTCAGAGATATTTCATGATATCAGACCATTATGCACAGTGGTTGGAACACCTGCACTTAACAGACCGACACAGTTCGTGGAGATAATGATGGAAGCAGTCATAGGCTGCGGATTATAGAGGAGGAATTATTATGTATCCGGAAGTTGATTTTTTATATCTTAATGAACAGGAAATGATAGAGGCTGGCGTAAAGAATATGCCTAAATGCATAGACACAATGGAAGACGTTCTTAAATGTCTTACAAAGGGTGATTTCGTAATGGGAGGTGAAAACCATAATTCTCATGGCTGTATGGTAACATTCCCGAATGAATCTCCTTTTCCGAATATGCCAAAGAATGTAGGAGAAGATAGAAGATTTATGGCAATGCCGGCATATATAGGAGGACCATTTGATATGGCTGGTATGAAATGGTATGGTTCTAATACAGCTAATAAGGAAATAGGTCTGCCAAGGTCAATACTTATGGTTATGCTTAATGACAAGACAACCGGTGCACCGGTGTGTCTGATGAGCGGTAATCTTCTGAGCGCTTACAGGACTGGTGCAATTCCTGGTGTAGGGTTAAGACATCTTGCACCAAAGGGTGCTAAGACGGGAGCAATATATGGTCCTGGTGTAATGGGAAAAACAAGCCTTGATGCATTTATGGCAACATGCCCAGAGCTTGATACACTTAAGGTAAAAGGTAGAGGAAAGAAATCATTAGACAGTTTCCTTGAATATGTCAAAGCTACATATCCACAGCTTACAACTGTAACAGTGGTAGATGATATAGAAACTCTGGTAAGAGACAGTGATGTTATATCATTTGCAGCCACAGCAGGAACAGATCCGTCAAAATATGCATATGTCAAAGGTGAATGGATAAAGCCGGGAGCGCTTATTGTTGCTCCAAGTGCATTTGATATGGAGACAGATTTTCTCAAAGAAAAATGTAAGATGGTAGTTGATAATATAAAGCTTTACGAGGCATGGGCAGAGGAATATCCATATCCGACATTTGGCTCAATTAACATAATAGGTGCAAAGTTTACAGATATGTGCCATGATGGAATTATAAGTAAAAGTGATATTACTGATATGGGAGATATATTGCTTGGCAATGCATCAGGAAGAGACAGTGATGATCAGATAATTGTATATTCTGTTGGAGGAATGCCTGTAGAAGATGTTGCCTGGGGTAAGGTGTGTTATGAAAATGCTGTGAAAATGGGACTCGGAACGAAGCTTAACCTATGGAACAAGCCTGATATGTGTTAAAAGAATATGAAATACATGTATATACTGTAAATATAAAAAGACCTGTATGGCTGCAAATAGCGCATTCCATGCAGGTTTTTTATTGATTTCTCCTCCTATTCGACATAATTCGACATGCATACGTTGTATTATCTATATAAAACATAAGGGTAAAGTCTTTTTGGAGGATAGAATGAAACGGATAATATGTGTTTTACTGGTAACAGTATTGATTGTAAGTATGCTGTTGTCATGTAGTATACCATTAAGAAACAGTGGAGAAGAAAAACAGAGAATAGTTGTACAGCTTGACCAGGATTACTGGCTTGCAAGTGTAGGAAAAATGTTGAAAGAACATTTTCCGGATGTTGAATTTGATTTTGTCATAAGCAGGGGAGGAGCACAGTATCTTAATGATGCAGCGCTTAATGATGATCTTGCGGATATAATAATAGATGCATCATCATGGACACAGACGTCTTCGTCTGATGATGATTATGATATTAATCCCAGGGATTATCTATATGATTTTTCATGTACAGATATTACAAACATGTTTTATAAGGTATATCTTGATGGATTTACCAATGAAGATGGTTCTGTGAACTGGCTTCCTGGTGCTGCGAGCGTGGAGGGGATACTTGCCAATACAGCAGTTTTTGAGAAATATGGAATAGAGCTGCCTCATGATTATGTAACATTTGTTGAAGCATGTAATAAGTTCAGTGAATATGGGATAAGAGGGTTTGCAACAGATTATAAATATGATTATACAGATTCATATATGTTACAGGCGTGGTCGATTCCTTTGTTACAAAGTACAGAAGGGCGTACCTGGCGTTATGAAGCAATGGACGGAAATATAGATCACATACCGGATGAGCTGGGTGTGAAGTTGTTCTCGAGACTTGGACGGGTTTTGAAAGATACTGATGCGCAGGCAGATGACACAAAAAGAGGATATTCAAGTATATTCCAGGATTTTGTGTCCGGGAAGATTGCAATGATACGCCAGAGTACTAATATTGCAGAGTATCAGGATGAGGGAATGAATAATCTCATTCTTTTGCCATATTTTGGGGAGACAGATAATGATAACTGGTATTTCAGTACACCCGGATATTCAATAGCTATGAATGGGAAATTAAAAGGAGCAGGGGAAAAAGAGGAGCTGGCGCTGGATATAGTAAGATATATGTTTGGCAGTGATGTGATGAATGCAATGGCAGACAGGATACAGTCAGTTGTTGTGTATAATAAAGATGTAAATGTAGATGTGCAGGACATATTTTCGAACCTGATTCCTTATATTGAAAGTAATCATATGTATACATATATAAGGAATGACAGTGTGTGCCGGGCAAGCTGCGCAGCAGTACAGAAAATGCTGGCAGGAGATGTGGATGCAAAGCAGGCAGTGGAAGTGTTTAACAATAACTACAATGCGGTAAAAGAAAAATCCCCTGTTATTACCACATTTGACAGGGAATATCAGTGGAGAATATCAGATACAGGAAGTGAGGCATTTTCAGTGAGAGTTAATACACTCCGGGAAATATGTAATGTGGATATGCTGATTGCACCTGCTGCCATGAATGCCGGAGACATCTATAAGGGAAGTTATACAGCAGCACAATTACAGGCACTTATAATGGGAGAAGGAGTGAAATTTTATACGAAGGATGCAACAGGAGCTGAGATTAAAGATGTTGTGCGGTGCCTTGTGGAAGGCTGTGGACGGGATGACGACCCGATATCATGGGATACGCTGCCGGCATCAAGCGGATTTACAATGAAGATATCAAGAGACGATAAGGGTAATATGCATCTTGAGGATATTCTGACAGATGGAAAGTCAGTAGAAGACGAAAAAATATATTCTTTCTGTTATGTTGACGTTTCTGGTCATACTTTGTTGGAATGTGCATATAATTATGATATGTCAGAGCATGACGGAGTGCATATGTATAAGGCTGAGGCAGACATCAAAGAAGGCGAAAAATATGACGGATATATAGCTCATACAACAAATGTAGCTGAACAATGGATAAAGTATTTTTCTGATGGAGGCAGACTGGATGCACCAGAAGTTTATATACAGAAGAGCTGATTATCTTGGGAAAGGAAACAGGTCAATTGAAGAAGAATGAGTATAGCAAATATTTCTTTGTTGCAGTAGGTGTGGCAATAGTTGTATTTGTGTGTGTGGGCGTAATAATGCTTAATTATTCCATTACAGTCAAAAGAGAACTGTATGAGACAAGCTCGAAGAATCTTAACGAAGTGTATACGCAGGTCAGTGAAAAATTCATGCAGATAACCGGGCAGCAGTGGAACCTGCTTGGAATGACAGGCGATTATATAGATGAGGCTGGTGAAAATATAGACAGTATCAGTAAGTTTCTTGCTGAATGGAAGAATGAATGGCATTACACAGAATTTTATTTTATAGATGATGCCTGTAATTATTTGTCATCGTCAGGTAAAAAGGGGTATCTTGAACTTGGAAATACATGGAAAAGTCTTGTGATAGACAGAAAAAATGTTGTAGTGGACGGTTCGCTTCCGGGAAGTGATGAGGTAATGTTTTTTGCAATACCCGTCCATCCTGCAGATGTTAATGGTTTTAAATATAGTTCAATTGCAGTTTCATACAATACAGAGGCTATTAATAAAGAACTGGGTGTCAAAGCATTTTCAAAGGACACAAGCAGTTATGTAATATATGATAATGGTGATATTGTATTAAAGTCTGAAGGCAGCATGGATATAGGTGGTAATATATTTTATCATCTGAAAAATGCAGATATATCTGGTAAGTCACTGGATGGTTTTATAAAAAGTGTAAAGAATTCAGATGCAGAAGAAATGGTGTTCCAGCTTGATGAAACCCAGTATTGTCTTGTTTATGTTCCTATTGGATTTGATAACTGGGGGCTGATATCAATGGTTCCTATAAGCGTCGCCAATTCAAGCTCTCAGGCGGTTCAGCATAGAACCGTTATAATGACAATGCAGATAGGGATACTGCTTCTTATAGTGGCATGTGTAGTATTATATACATATTACAAAAGATATGTAAGTGAGAAGAATCATGAAATTGCAAGACGGGATTTATTATTTTCAATTATGGCTAAGAATCTGGATGATGTGTATATTATGCTTTCGTGGGGAGACTGGAGAAAACTGTATGTAAGCAGAAATATCGAGAGAGTTCTGGGAATAAGGAACAGTGAATATGATGGTCTCCTTAAAAATTTTGGAGAACTGGAAAAGAGGGGAGAAGTTCCTGAATGGAATGATATTGTGAAGCTGGAAAAAGGAGAATCTGCTGTTAATGAATACTGGATAAAGCCAGCAGATTCAAGTGAATACAGACTTTTTAACCAGGGATGTTATCACATGGATAAAGACGGAGATGATGTTCTTGTAATAATTCTGTCAGACAGAACTTACGAGCAGCAGATAAGAAATCATATGGAAGATGCACTTCACACAGCAGAGGCGGCAAATCGTGCAAAAAGCCAGTTTCTGTCTAATATGAGTCATGATATAAGAACTCCCATGAATGCAATTGTAGGATTTTCACAGCTTATGTTAAGACATTATAATAATCCGGATAAAGTCAGAAACTATGCAGAAAAGATAGTTGTTTCAAGCCAGCATCTGCTGAGGCTTATTAATGATGTCCTTGATATGAGTAAAATTGAGTCGGGGAAAACTACTCTTAATCTTTGTGATGTGAATCTTGCTGACATCGTAAAGGAGACAGACAATATAATCAGACCACAGGCAAAGAAGAAGAACCAGACATTTGTCGTTAAATCAGATGATATTGAGTATTGCTGTATTACTGCAGATAAATTAAGACTAAGTCAGATTCTTATTAATATATTGTCTAATGCGGTTAAATATACAGGAGAAGGCGGTAACATAACATTTGAAATAAAAGAAGTAAAAGTTACCAATCCACAGATTGCAAAATACAAATTTATTATATCTGATAATGGAATAGGAATGAGTGAAGAATATTTAAAAGAAGTATTCAAACCGTTTACTAGAGAAGAGACAAGTCTTACGGATGCAGTCCAGGGAACAGGACTTGGAATGGCAATAACCAAAAATCTGATTGACCTCATGGGTGGAACTATAAAGGTATTCAGCACACAGGGGGTGGGGACAACTTACGAGGTAACTATGGAATTCAGAATAGCAGATATTAATACTAACAAAGATCTCTGGAACAGATATAACCTACCAGTACATGAGATTGAACAAGATCATGTATTGGTAGGTAAGAATTTTCTGATAGCAGAAGATAATGGTATTAACTCAGATATGCTTAAAGAGCTTCTTAAGGAACAAGGTGCAACATGCGACTGTGCAAGAGATGGAATGGCAGCAGTAAACATATTTAAACATTCCAAGAAAGGTCAGTATGACATGATATTCATGGATGTGCAGATGCCTAATATGGATGGCTACGAGGCAACAAGAACAATAAGAAAGACAAAGCATCCTGATGCAAAGGATATACCGATTGTTGCCATGACTGCCAATGCATTTGCCAGTGATGTGCGAGCAGCTTTCGAGAGTGGAATGGATGCACATCTTGCAAAACCTATAGATTTAGACCGCATAAAGAACATAGTTGAAAATTTTACATAGATTTTACATAATGTACATAATACATTTTACAATGCTCATTTAGAATACACATGATATGTGAAAAAGTCGTTCAAAAAGGAGCTTATGTAAAATGAATATTTTTGGTGTACTTACGATGGCAGGCGGATTGGCTTTGTTCTTATATGGAATGAATGTCATGGGAGATTCCTTAGCAAAGCTGTCCGGAGGTAAATTAGAACAGATACTTGAAAAACTTACTTCTAAAAGAATTATGGCAGTATTGCTTGGTATGGCTGTGACAGCAGTTATACAGTCATCATCTGCAACTACGGTAATGGTTGTAGGCTTTGTTAATTCGGGTATTATGCAGCTTTCACAGGCTGTAGGTATTATTATGGGTGCCAATATTGGTACGACAGTGACTTCATGGATGTTATCACTTACAGGTATAAACGGAGCAGGATGGATTAATCTTTTAAAGCCATCATCCTTCTCGCCAGTGCTTGCTGTTATTGGTATAATTATGACAATGACTTGCAAGGATAATTCTAAGAAAAAGGATATAGGTAATATTCTTCTTGGATTTGCAATTCTTATGTTTGGTATGGAAACTATGAGTGGCGCAGTTGCACCGCTGGCTGACAATGAGAAGTTTACGGGTATGCTTACACTGTTTTCTAATCCGTTATTCGGACTTCTTGCAGGTACAGTGCTTACGGCAGTTATCCAGTCATCATCAGCGTCGGTTGGTATACTGCAGGCATTATGTGTAACAGGTGCGGTTAACTATGCGACAGCAATTCCTATTATTATGGGACAGAATATAGGTACATGTGTAACAGCACTTATATCTTCTGTAGGTGCAAAGAAGAATGCCAAGAGAGCATCAATGATACATCTTTATTTTAACATGATTGGTACTGTTATATTTATGGTTATATTTTACAGCCTGAATATGTTTGTTCATTTTGAATTTTTATCAATACCGGCAAATGCAGCAGGAATAGCAGTGATTCACAGTCTCTTTAATATTGGATGTGTAATTATACTTTTCCCATTTTCTAATCTGCTTGTGAAGCTGGCAACTCTTTCTATTCCTGATGGAAAACATGAGGAAGTTATTCAGACAGGTGTGGCAGCAGATCTTGCAGCACTTGATGAAAGATTCTTAGAGACTCCTGCAGTTGCAATGGAGTTATGCAGGAATACGGCTGTGAAGATGGCACATCTGTCACAGAAAGCGTTAGATAAGGCACTTGACATTATTAATAATTATTCAGATGCTGCATATGATGAGGTTGTGGCAATGGAAGAAGATGTCGATAAGTATGAGGATAAGCTGGGTTCATATCTTGTAAAGGTTGGTAACTGCGATTTATCAAGACATGATAATCATACATTTTCAATACTTCTTCACTGCATGAGTGATTTTGAAAGAATATCTGACCATGCAATTAATATTGCAAAATCTGCAAAAGAGATGAACAGCAGGGAATCCTCTTTTTCACAGAATGCAAGAAAAGAACTTGAAACATTTGCAAAAGCGGTACATGATATAGTTGGTAACACAGTACAGGTTTTTGAAAATCAGGATATTGAAGCGGCAAAGCATATTGAGCCGTTAGAACAGGTTATCGACGGATTGAACCTGGAAATTAAGCAGCGTCATATCAACAGATTAAGAAAAGGCAGATGTACAATTGAAACAGGACTTATACTCGAAGATATTATGACAAATTTTGAGAGAGTATCAGACCATTGCTCTAATATTGCTGTGTGTATGATTGAGGTAAGAGATAATGGTTTTGAAACACATGGATATCTGGAGCATCTTACAAATGAGGATAATCCTCAGTTTGCAAAAGAATGCAGAGATTATTATAAACAGTATCAGCTTCCGGAATTAAAGAAGGCTGACTAGAACAGGAGATGAGAATATGGCTCTTATATACATAGTTGAGGATGATGAAAGTATAAGGGAAATAGAGACAATTGCACTTAAGAACAGTGGACATATGGTAGGTGCATTTGGAAGCTCCAAAGAGTTTTTTAAGAAACTTGATGAGATTCTTCCAGACCTTGTATTACTTGATGTGATGCTTCCTGATGAAAGTGGTTATGACATCATTAAGAAGTTGAGACTGAATTCTGCAACTAAGAGACTGCCTGTTATTATGGTAACAGCAAAGTCTACAGAGCTTGATATGATAAAGGGACTTGAGGATGGTGCTGACGATTATATTAAGAAGCCGTTTTCTGTAATGGAGCTTATTACCAGAGTTAAAACACTTCTTAGAAGAACAGAAACAGATGAGGCAGGCGTACTTGATGTAGGAGAGATTGAACTGAATCATGAAAGGCATGCGGTTACGGTCTCAGGAAAGCAGGTTGAACTTACATTTAAAGAATATGAATTGTTAAGATATCTTATGGCTAACAAAAATATAGTGCTTTCAAGAGATTCTATTGTACTTAAGGTATGGGGAACAGAATTTGAAGGCGAGTCAAGAACTGTGGATATGCATATTAAGACTTTAAGACAGAAGTTAGGTGATGCAGGCTCGCGCATAAGAACCGTGCGTAATGTAGGATATGTTATTGAGTAGCCTGATATAATTAACAGACAGAACAGGGTGAATATATGAAGCAGAAGATTAATTTAAGGCTTATTGGAATAGCAGTTATAGCAGTTCTTGCTACAGCTATCGGAATAACTTTTATATATTATGGGCTGTTTAAGAAACAGGTCCAGGCCGGACTGAGAACTAATGCTGAAGTACTCATGGAAACCGGGGTTTTTGAAAAGTCGTCGCAATATGAAGATGTAAAGCTTCCAATTAATAATCTCAGGGTTACATGGATAGATTCAGATGGTGTAGTACTTTTTGATAATGATAATGATATTAATGTAATGCCTAATCACAAAGACAGACCTGAGGTGCAGGATGCATTTTATACCGGACATGGACAGTGCGTAAGAAATTCTGACACGATGGATATGAATACCTTTTATTATGCTTTAAAACAGAGGGATGGGACTGTTATAAGAGTATCCTGTGATGCAAGCAGTATGCTAAGTGTGTTTGGCAATGTGTTTCCGGCAGTAACAGGAATACTTGCAGTAATTATAGTAGTGTGTATCGTTCTTTCACAATTACTTACAAGGACACTTATTGAGCCTATCGAGAGAATGGCTAAGAATATAGATTCCGTACAGGAGAAGCCTGTATATAAAGAAATAGCACCTTTTGCAGAGAAAATCAGGACACAGCATGAGAATATTCTTGCTGCTGCAAGAAGCAGACAGGATTTTACTGCAAATGTATCACATGAACTAAAGACTCCTCTTACCGCAATTTCAGGCTATGCCGAGCTTATTGAGAATGAGATGGTAAACCATGAACAGGGGATACATTTTGCACATGAGATTAAGCGTAATTCAGAAAGATTATTATCATTAATTAATGATATTATAAGGCTTTCAGAATTAGACCACAGCGAAATGCCAAGGCAGTATGAGAATTTTGATTTGTATGAGTTTGTTAAGGATTGTGCAGAGTCTCTGCAGGTTAATGCGCAGAAACAGGGAATACGTTTTTCATATAGAGGTTCAGCATGCATGATTCGTGGTAATAAGGATATGATAAGGGAGCTTATTGATAATCTTGTACAGAATGCAATAAGATATAATAAAGAAGGCGGACATGTGGAAGTGTTTGCAGGAATGGTAGATGGCAAGCCAAGGTTAGAAGTGACTGATGATGGAATAGGAATTCCTAAGGATCAGCAGGACAGAGTATTTGAAAGATTTTACAGAGTTGATAAGAGTCGTTCAAAGGAAACTGGTGGAACAGGGCTTGGCCTTGCTATTGTAAAGCATATTGTAGAACTTCATGATGCAAGAATATATTTAGAAAGTGAAGTTGACAAGGGGACACAGATACGCATCGTATTCTAGAATGATTAAGAGTGGAAGTTTTTATGTCTTTCACTCTTTTTTCTTTTTATAACAGAGTGATTGTGTTATATTATATAAAAAGAGAAAAACAGATATAATCTGCAAAAACAAGGAATATAATATATATTGAGTATTAACTGTTACAGGTGGCGGACACTCTCAAATTATAATATACAATTAGGTAAAAATATGTTATATTTAAACATATGCAGGCTAAACTTGTTTAATGAGGTGAATGAATTGCTTAATGAGAATAAAATCAAAATGATGACCAAGATGGCAATATATGAAAAGAATGAAGGAAAAAGCATGTTGAAAACTGCCAAGTATTTTAAGGGTGATTACATCGCTTTTGGAGTATTAAAGACAGTGATTGCCACTACATTTGCAGGAGTAATTCTTCTGGCGATGTATTTCCTGTGTAACGCAGAAGGAATGATAAGAGATATCAATAATCTGGATTATATAGGACTTGCCAAGAAATTTGCATTATATTATGTGCTTATGCTTATCGTATTCTGTGTAATTGCCGGGTTTGTATATTATTTCAGATATGAGAATACCAGAAAAGGTATTAAGAGGTATTTTTCAAGGCTTAATAAGCTGGAAAGATTCTATACAGGGCAGAAGAAGAAATAATTATTTGGAGGCATAGATGGCGTTTTTATTGGAATTAAAGGAAAGTTTTAAGAAATTTTACAACAGATATAATACATATATAGTACCAGCATCAAAGTTTATTATTGCATTGATATGTTTTATTATGATTAATACAAGTATTGGTTACATGGACAAGTTGAAGAATCCGGTGTTTGCACTGTTACTTTCTGTTATATGTGCATTTCTTCCAGGTGGGTTTACACTGATAGTTCTTTCAGCGTTTATTCTTATACAGTTGTATGTAATAGCTCCAGAATTTGCATTGCTGGTATTGTGTATAATGCTTCTGATGTATCTTCTGTATTTCAGATTTGCACCTAAAACAGCTTATATACTTATTATCACAGCCATGTTCTGCTGGGTGAAGATACCATTTGCACTTCCAGTAGCGGTTGGTCTGTGCTCGTCAGTGGCGGCAGTTATTCCGGTGAGCTTTGGCATAATTATGTACTATATAATCAGAACTGCAAGTGATTATGAGGCTGCTATTTCTGATGATTCTTTGTCGGAGAGTATGAAACAGATATCTTTTCTTATAGAAAGCCTTTTAAAGAACAGACAGATGCTGGTGCTTATTATAGCAGTTGCAGTTACTATTATTGTTGTATACATTATCAGAAGACAGAAAATCGATCATTCATGGAAAATAGCTATTATTGTGGGCAGTATAATACAGTTCCTTATTCTTGTTGTTGGACAGATAGCTTTGAAATCAGATTTTAATATTGCTCTTATAATTACTGGAGTTATACTTGGGGTTGCAGCTGCATATATCTGCAATATTGTTTTCTTTGCACTTGATTATAAGAGAACAGAGTATGTACAGTATGAGGATGATGAATATTATTATTATGTAAAGGCTGTACCAAAGATTAACGTTGCAAATGCTGATGTAAGAATTAAGCATATTAATGCTAAAAAGACGAAGAAGACATCTGATATAAGACAGATGAGAGCAGGAGATACAGTTAAAGATAATGGATATGCAGTATCTAACGAGGAAGAAGATGATATTTTATTCTATGATGATGATAAGTAATTATCAGAATACATTTTGCTAGTTTTATGTAGGATTATAAGAAGAACGGAGGCGATAATACAGTGAATAATTTCATAAGGGATTATCTTGTTAAATTATATATTCCGCGTATAACATGGACCGATATTATTGAGATTGTGATTATTGCTTTTGTTATATATAATGTCATGGTATGGATTAAGAATACCAAGGCATGGGTATTGCTTAAGGGAATTATTATTGTTGTTATATTTGCACTGATTGCATATATTCTTAATCTTAAGACTATTCTGTGGATTGCAGGTAAGACAATCAGTGTTGGTATTATTGCACTTGTTATCATATTCCAGCCGGAGCTAAGAAGAGCATTAGAGCAGCTTGGACGAAAGAAGATTCTGTTTGGACTTTTCAGGTTTAATGACGGAAGAGAAAAGGGTGAAAGATTTAGCAGTAAGACAGCTGAAGAGATAGTAAGGGCATGCTTTGATATGGGAGCTGCTTATACAGGAGCACTTATAGTTATTGAACAGGATATGGTTCTGGAAGAATATGAGAAAACAGGAATTGCTGTTGATGGCCTGGTTACAAGCCAGCTGCTTATCAATATATTTGAGCATAATACGCCGCTTCACGATGGTGCTGTTATTATAAGGGGAGACAGGATTGTTGCTGCAACATGTTATCTTCCTCTTTCAGATAATAGCAATCTTAATAAGGCTCTTGGTACAAGGCACAGAGCAGGCGTTGGTATCAGTGAAGTGACAGATAGTATGACTATTATAGTATCTGAAGAAACCGGTAGGGTTTCAGTGGCTGTTGGTGGAGAACTTATTCATGATATTGATGCGGATTCTCTTAGAAACAAGCTGGAATATCTTCGCAGAAGAACTATTGATGTGAAGTCGTTCAAGATATGGAGAGGAAGGTTAAAGCATGAAGGAAAAGATGTTTAAGAACCTGAGCCTTAAGATTCTGTCGGCTATATTTGCAGTCGTTTTGTGGACGGTTATAGTTAATGTATATGACCCAACCACGAGTTATACATTCAGTAATGTGACAGTACAGCTTATTAATACCGAGAGTCTGACTGATAAGAATTACAGTTATGAGATTGTAGAGGGTGGCAAGATATCAGTATATGTAAGCGGTCCAAAGAGTATTGTTACTAATATCAAAGCAAGTGATATTGTTGCAACTGCGGATCTTAGTAAGATAAGCGCGTTTGCTGATTATGTTGATATTCATGTATCAGTTGTTAAAGATGGACAGGTTCTTAATAATGTTGAAGCTACACCTAAAACATCTGCTGTAAGATTAAGCATAGAAAACAGAGATACTAAGACTGTAAATGTCGTTTCAGACATTACCGGTTCAGCGGCAGATGGCTATGCAGTGGTAAAAAGAGTGCTTAATCCAACATCTGTTAAGGTTACAGGACCTTCGTCTGTTATCGATAATATAGACTATGCAGGGATATCTTTTGATGTGACAGGAGCGACTGCAGATGTGACGGGAACAGCAGATATTCATTTGTATGATTCTGATAATAATGAAATTAATGATTCTTCTGTTGAACTTACACAGACAAGTGTGGGCTATATTGCACAGGTTGTAAGGACTAAGACTGTAAGTATAGAAGTTAAGACGTCAGGAAAGCCGGCAGACGGATACAGAGTTTCAGGAGTGACGCTTAATCGTGATAGTGTTGTTGTATATGGTGATACCAATATGCTTAACAGCCTTGATAAGATTGTTATTCCGGCAAGTAATATTAATGTAGATGGTTTGACTGAAAATAAAGTGTACAAGTTTGGCCTTACGGATTACATAGATAAATCGCTTACAATTCTTGATAATGCAAGAATTGAGGTTACAGTAAGAATTGAGAGTACAGGTAATAAGACAATAACACTTAATACATCAGATATTAAGGTTAGTGGACTTGAAACCGGAATGAGTTACAGCTTCGAGGATAGAACATTTTCAATAGATGTTGAAGGCTCAGAGGCTGCAATTGCTGCATTAGATGCATCTGCTATAACGATGACAGCAGATTTGTCTACATATACTACATCAGGAATACAAAGCATTACATTGTCGGTTAAACTTCCGGATGGAGTTACATTAAAGAAAGCAGCATCTGTTAATATATTGTTTGATAATATACAGGAGACAGAAACTAATCAGTCGACTCAGGAAACAACATCAGTGACGACTAGAAATTGAGAGGTGATTCATATGGTAAGTGAGAAGATACTAGTTGGAAGTGCATTGGGAATACATCTTCGACCAGCAGGAGCAATGTGTGACACTGCTGTCAAATTTGATTCACATATAACATTTACATTTGGGAATAAGACTGTTAATGCAAAGAGTGTTATATCAATTCTTGCATCAGGCGTCGGCTGTGGCGATGAGATTACGCTTATGGCTGAAGGACCAGATGAAGAAGAGGCATTGAAAGCAGTTTCTGAGAGCTTTAGAAAAGCTTTACAGGACTAATATATAAAGAAAAGAGGTAAAGGGTATGGGTTATATGGATACTTACAAAGCGTGGTGTGAGAATGAATATTTTGATGAAGCCACACGCGCAGAACTCAAATCAATCGCAGGAGATGAGAAAGAGATTGAAGACAGATTCTACAAGGATCTTGAGTTCGGAACAGGAGGACTTAGAGGTGTTATCGGCAATGGTACTAACAGAATGAATGTGTACATTGTAAGAAAAGCAACACAGGGTCTTGCTAACTTTATTATCAAAGAGGGAACACAGGATAAGGGTGTTGCAATTTCTCATGATAACAGAAGAATGTCAAGAGAATTTGCACAGGAAGCGGCTCTTTGTCTTGCTGCTAATGGTATTAAGGTGTATATTTTCCCATCATTAAGACCAACTCCAGAACTTTCTTTTGCTGTAAGAGAACTTCACTGCACAGCAGGTATAATGGTTACAGCAAGCCATAATCCACCAGAATACAATGGATATAAGGTATACTGGGATGACGGATGCCAGATAACAGCACCTAAGGATACACAGATTATCAACGAAGTTAAGGCCGTTACAGACTTTAATGATGTTAAGACTATTGATGAAGAAGAGGCAAGAGTAAGAGGTCTTTATAATATTATCGGATATGATATGGATGATGCATTTATTGCAGCATTAAAGAAGCAGAGCCTTAACGGAGATATTATTAAGCAGGTTGCTGATGATATTAAGATTGTATACTCTCCATTCAATGGTACAGGTAATGTTCCTGTAAGAAGAATTTTAAGAGAGTTAGGTTTCAAGAATGTATATGTTGTTCCAGAACAGGAGAAACCAGATCCTGACTTTACAACACTTGAGTACCCTAATCCGGAAGATCCTAAGGCATTCACATATGCATTAAGACTTGCTAAGGAAGTTAATGCGGATATTATTCTTGCAACTGATCCTGATGCAGACAGACTTGGTGTATATTCTAAGGATACTAAGTCAGGTGAGTACAAGTCATTCACAGGTAATATGTCTGGTATGCTTATTGCTGAATACCTTCTTTCACAGAGAAAGGAGAAGGGACTTCTTCATGAGAACGGTGCATTTGTAAAGACAATTGTATCTACTAACCTGGCTGACCTTATTGCCAAGGAATATAACTTAAAGCTTATTGAAGTTCTTACAGGATTCAAGTATATTGGTGAGCAGATTAAGTTCTTTGAACAGAATAATACATACGAATATGAATTCGGTTTTGAAGAGAGTTACGGTTGCTTAGTTGGAACTCATGCAAGAGATAAGGATGCCATCGTAGCTGTTATGGCATTATGTGAAGCAGCAGCTTACTATAAGTCTAAGGGCATTACTTTATGGGATCAGATGATTAACATCTTTGATAAGTATGGTTACTTCAAGGAAGGACAGAAGGCTGTAACTATGAAGGGTGCGGAAGGTGCTGTTCAGATCGCTAAGATGATGGATGATTTAAGAAATAATCCACCTAAGAAGTTCGGAGCGTGGGATGTTGTAGAGTTCAGGGATTATAAGAAAGATGAGTGTACAGTCATTGCTACAGGAGAGAAGAAACCAACAGGTCTTCCAGAGTCTAATGTACTTTACTTCGAGCTTAATGACCATGCATGGTGCTGTGCAAGACCTTCAGGAACAGAGCCTAAGATTAAGTTCTATATGGGTGTTAAGGGTACAGGTCTTGAAGATGCTGATAAGAAGTTAGAAGAACTTACTGATGCAGTTTCTGAAATTGTCGGTTTATAATCAGTTCAAATTTAATTAACAACTAAAACACAATATGAACACATTTCGTTGTTATATTACATGTATTGACAGTGAGATGTGTTCATTTGTTATGTATGGAATCTTCACTGTGATAATACAATGGTAAAAGGAGAGAATGATTATGTATAATGACAATAATGAGAATGATTCACAGTACCGTTACAGTGGCAGTGATATACCATATAACAATACTAATAATAACAGTACAGCCAATAATAACACAGCATTTTCAAGTGCACCTTATGATGCTAAGAAGCACAAGAAACACAAAGGCGGATTTGCAAAGAAAGCAGTATGCTTTGTTCTTTCTGCGGTACTTTTTGGCGCAATAGCCGGTTCGGTTATGGTTGGTGTTAATTATGCAGGTGGTAAGATTGTTGGCAGTAATAAGTCTAATGCGACAGGTGTTAATATATCAACAGTAAGCAATAATATTTCTAATGTTGCTAAGACAGATTCTGCAATTACAGAAGATACTGATCTTTCATCATCATCGAAGATGGATGTAGAGGCAGTTGCTACAGCAGCCCTTCCTGCAATGGTTCAGCTCAATGGTACAACAACAGTTAAAAGTTCAAGTTATTTTGGATATGGACAGAGCTATGAAGCAACATCAAGTGGTACAGGTATTATTGTAGGTAAGAGTGATACTGAATTACTTATTGTAACTAATGCACATGTTGTTGATAATATTGATAATCTTAAATGTGTATTCTCTGATGGCACAAGTGCAAGCTGTTCAGTTAAGGGTTCTAAGTCAGATCAGGATATTGCAGTAGCTGCAGTATCATTAAGTGATATTTCATCTGATACAGCGTCTAATATTGCAATTGCAGAACTTGAAGATTCATCAGATATTAAAGTTGGACAGCAGGTTGTTGCCATTGGTAATGCATTAGGTGAAGGACAGTCAGTTACAACTGGCATAATTAGTGCAAAGGACCGTTCAATTACAGTCAACAATGTAACATTTACAGGACTTCTTATGACAGATGCAGCGATTAACTCTGGTAACAGTGGTGGAGCGCTTCTTAATTCAGAAGGAAAGGTTATCGCTATTAACTTTGCAAAAACAAGCAGTGATGGTGTAGAAGGTATGGCTTATTCAATTCCTGTCTCTAATGTTAAGGATATTATCGATTCATTAATGACTAAGCAGACAAGAAACAAGGTTTCATCAGATAAGGCAGCATACCTTGGAATTGCAGCAGTAGATATTACAAGTAATTATGCATCATATTATGGATATCCTGTAGGTATTCTTATAAGAACTGTAGCCGATGATTCAGCAGCAGACAAGGCAGGATTAGAGACATATGACATAATTGTCGGATTTGATGACCAGACAGTTACTACTATGTCAGGACTTACTAACATGCTTCAGTATTATGAGGCAGGTGAAAAAGTAACTATAGATTATTATCATATGGAAGGAAGCGAGTATGTTCTTAAGAGCACGGAGGTAACGCTTGGTTCTAAGAAGGCATCTTAAGGATATATTCCAAGTAGATATTTATGGATAATACCAATGAGAATATGACAGAAGATAAGAATATTAATAAGAATAACAATGGGAATTCCGATGATTATGAGAAGATATGTTTTGTGTGCAGAAGACCAGAATCAAGAGCTGGTAAGATGATTGTTATGCCTAACAACATATACATCTGTCAGGATTGTATGCAAAGAACATTCGATTCAATTAACAGCAGCGGGATGAATTATGAAGATATGATGAAGATGTCAAACATGCCTGGAATGGGCATGTTTGGCAATTTTGGCGTTATGGATTCAGACCCGGTTCCAGAAAAGCAGAAGCTTAAGAAAAAGAAAGAGGATAAGAAGGAGTTACCAGCGCTTGACGTTTCTAAGCTGCCTGCACCACATGAGATTAAGAGAAAGTTAGATGAGTATGTTATAGGTCAGGACTATGCCAAGAAGGTAATGTCGGTGGCGGTATATAATCATTATAAAAGAGTTTCAGCAGATGCTAAGATTCTGGGTGACGTTGAGATTGAGAAGTCTAATATGCTTATGATTGGACCTACAGGAAGCGGTAAGACATATCTTGTTAAGACGCTTGCAAGAATATTACAGGTGCCACTTGCTATTACAGATGCAACAACACTTACAGAGGCAGGATATATCGGAGATGATATAGAGTCAGTTGTTTCTAAGCTTTTACTGGCAGCAGACAATGATGTAGAAAAAGCTGAACATGGAATTATATTTATTGATGAGATAGACAAGATTGCCAAGAAGAAAGAGACCAGAAGCAGAGATGTAAGTGGTGAGTCTGTACAGCAGGGAATGTTAAAGCTGTTAGAAGGCAGTGAGATAGAAGTTCCTGTTGGTGCGACAAGTAAGAATGCAATGGTTCCACAGGTGACTGTTAACACGAAGGATATTCTGTTTATATGTGGTGGTGCATTTCCGGATCTTGAGGATATTATCAAGACAAGGCTTAATAAGTCATCCTCAATGGGATTTAATGCTGACCTTAAAGATAAATATGATGATGAGAAGAACATCATGTCTTATGTGACGGTTGATGATCTTAGAGAATACGGAATGATTCCTGAGTTTTTAGGAAGACTGCCTATCATATATTCACTTGACAGACTGGATGAGGATATGCTTGTCAATATTCTGAAAGAGCCTAAGAATGCAATTCTTAAGCAGTATCAGAAGCTGTTAGAGCTTGATGAGGTGAAGCTTGAGTTTACAGATGATGCATTAAGAAGCATAGCAAGAAAGGCAATGGAAAAAGATACAGGTGCAAGAGCACTCCGTTCTATTATTGAGGATTTTATGCTTGATATAATGTATGAGATACCGAAAGACAGCAATATAGGTTCAGTTACAATAACAGAAGATGTTGTTGAAAAGAAAGGTGCTCCGGTAATAACTATGAGAGCATAATAGTTATAGCAGAATAATACAATACATTTCTGAATACATATAGCATGTACAGTGATTGCTTTATGTTAAGGAGATGTTATGGCATGTGATTTTGATATAACCAAAGAGAATATATATGATTACATAATAGAAGATACCCCAGGGGCTGATGAAGCTATTAAGGCATTGTCAGGGATATGTTCGCAGAGAGCTGATTCGCAATGGATTATAGCTCATGGAGAACTGCCTGATAACCGCCAGCTTAATATAAGCTCTCTGGGGTATTTTACTATTCCAAAGTTATATGGACTCATGGAAGGCGATGCGGATATAAGTGCACTTGATGAAATAGGTGCTTTACGGGTACTTGGACAGGATAATCTGCAGGCAGACGGGAGTAATGTTCTCATAGGGTATGTGGATACCGGAATAGATTATCTTAATGATGTTTTCAAGGACAGACTTGGAAATACAAGAATTCAAGCTATATGGGATCAGACAGATAAAACAGGTACTGATGCTGCAAATACATATGCACATTTTGGCAGAGTATATGAAAAGGATGAAATAGACAGGGCAATAGAGGCTGACAATAACGGAGAAAATCCATACTCTTATGTTGCACAAAGAGACACGTCAGGACATGGAACGCTGCTTGCTTCAATATCAGCAGGTTCATATACAGACGGATATGTTGGCGTTGCACCAGGAGCAGAACTTTTAGTGGTTAAATTAAAACAAAGTAAACAGTATCTGAGAGATTTTTTTCTGATAAAGGATGACGTTCCAGCTTTTGAGGAAAGTGATATTATGCTGGCTTTAAGATTTCTTGAAGATTACGCTATACGTCTTGGAAAACCATTGATAATAATATTTGGTCTGGGAAGTGCTAATGGTTCAAGAACAGGCGCATCTCCTCTGGCAGAAATGATGGAGAATCTTACTAAAAAACCCAATATATCAGTTATAACATGTATGGGCAATGAAGCTAATAATAAATGTCATTATAAAGGGGCAGTAATGTCAGCCCTGGTACCTGATGTTATGGAAATTAATGTTGATGGAACAGGAAAGGGTTTTACGATGGAAATATGGGCGGATAGTCTTGATATATTATCCGTGTCGATTGAATCACCGTCAGGGGAATATGTTCCAAGAATACCTGCAAGAATGGGTGCAAGTATGGAGTATACATTTCTTTATGAGGGAAGTACGGTTACGGTAGATTATCAGATAACTGAAAATGTGGCTGGAATGGAGGTTATATTCGTAAGACTTAAGACACCAGTTGAGGGTACATGGAAATTCTATATATATAGTCTCACTAATATAAAAGGAAGTTATAATGCATGGCTTCCATTAAAGCAGTTTTCCGGACAGGATATATATTTTTTAAAATCCGACCCGGATACAACACTTACAGTTCCAGCGGCAGCTGATGGTGTTATAAGTGTAGGAGCATATAATCATTATACAGGGGCTGCTTATTATGAAAGTGGGCGTGGATATAGCGCTGACGGAAGGATTAAACCTGATTTTGTTGCACCGGGTGCGGGGGTATATGGAATTGCTCCATCTGGAGGCGTTAAGGTTACTGGAACAAGCTATGCAGCGGCTTATGCCGGGGGCTGTGTTGCACTTTTATATTCATATCAGGTAAATGTAAAGAATAGTCAGATGATTAATCATAACGATATTAAAGCACAGCTTATAAGAGGTGCAGTACGCTCAGAATATATGGTATATCCTAACCCTGTAGCTGGTTATGGAAAACTGAATATATATACAACATTTAACATGATGAGAATATCTTAGGTTGAAATCACTGGTGTTATATGCTAAATTGTTCATACATGACGAAAAGAGGAGATAGAGAAGTATGAAATATAAGGCATTGGCACTGGATTTGGACGGAACATTAACTAATAGAGAGAAGAAAGTGCCAGCAGGTAATAAAGAAGCGATTGAGAAAGCGATAGATGCAGGTGTTAAGGTTATTCTTGCATCAGGAAGACCGCTTTTTGGAATAACACAAATAGCCAGAGAGCTTGAGCTTGACAAAAAAGGTGGTTATATACTGGCATATAATGGCGGCTGTATAGTTGACTGCAAGACAGGGAAGCAGATGTCTGCGACAATAATGCTACAGGATTGTATAGCAGATATATGCAGTCTTGCAAGAGCCAACGGTGTGTATGCTCTGACATATGCTGATACGCAGATAGCTGCTGAGAGTGATTCTGATGAATATGTAAAGAAAGAAGCAATATGCAACAGCACTACAATCAAGAAAGTAGATGATTTGTGCAAATTTGTGGATTATCCTGTAGAGAAATTTCTGGTTGTAGGAGAGCATGAAAAGCTTATTCCGGTACAGAAAGCCCTGTTAGATAAGCATGAGGGAGTAATCAATGCATTTTTTTCAGAGAGCTATTTCTTAGAGGTAGTACCTGCAGGAGTTGCAAAGGATGCATCTTTGGATAAGCTGCTCACAATGCTTGATATAACAAGTGAAGAACTCGTTGCATGCGGCGATGGAATGAATGATATTCCAATGTTAAAGTATGCAGGTCTTGCAGCGGTTATGGAGAATGCATATCCTGAAGTTAAGAAATATGCAGATGTCAATGCACCATCTAACGATGACTGTGGTGTGGCATATGTTATAGATAATTATATATTATAATAATGGATTATAAAAAATATACCCCCGGCGGTTTTATTGGCTGCCGGGGGTATGTTTTATTGATTAATTAGAATTGTTATTGAGACTGTCAACATATTCATCTACATCGAATACATCACCGTTCTGAATTTTACTCATAAGCTGGATAGCTGTATTAATACTGTCTGCATAAGGATACACAACAGAAGCACCTCTAAGGCCAGTTATCTCGAGATAAGCAGGACCCTGTCCAGCGGGTGGCTGGGTTGTTCCTTCAATACTGTATGTCTGGATATTCCATGCTGTACCGTCACTTAACTGAAGTTTAACAAGATCAGATATTGTACTTGTTGGAATATTAGTAAGGAACATATCACTAACAGCATCAAGTACGGCTGAATACTTGGTAAGTATTGCAGGTGAAGTAGCTTTCTGTAAGATACCTTTGATAGCGGCTGTCTGGTTACGTCCACGCTGGAAGTCTCCGGCAGCAAATGCATGTCTTTCTCTTGAGAATGCAACTGCCATCTCGCCATCACATTCATTAGGTCCTTTGACGAAATGATATGGAATAGGAGAAGCTTCATCACCACATGTAAATTCTATTTCTGAGTCAATTGTGATTCCACCAAGTGCATCTACTACAGCGACGCATCCGGAGAAGTTGATTTTTACATAATAATCAATATCAATGCCATACAGATTCTGGAGAGTATCCATAGAAGCTTCTACACCATAGTTTCCAGCATGTGTAAGTTTATCATAACCTTTTCTTCCATCTGGACCGGTAATCTTAATGTAAGAATCTCTTGGTGTTGTAACAAGGAGAATCTGCTTGGTCTCTGGATTAACAACGGCAAGAATATTAACATCACTAAGTGCGTTATTCTGAAGCTGGAAGTCACCACCATCATCACTTGAGATACCGGAAACATATATTATAAATGGTTCTTTCTTTACGTTAACGTTGGATTTCTGGACAGTAACAAGCTTCTTATATTCGTATTGCTTAATAATCTTAACCTTGGTATCAAAGTCTTCATACTGTGAGGCAACAACCTTAAGCATGGAATCATTCATAACAATTGCCTGAACCTCTGTATTATCATAAAAGGCAGTTACAAGGTCATCCCATGATTTGTATTCTGCAAGTTCTAGGCTGCTCTTGTTAAGCTCTGATTTAACAGAATCAAATGCTGTCTTGACATTAGCGTTGCTTGCAGTTGAATTATAAGCAAACTTGTAATTGGCAAGATCATTTAAAGAGGAAGCCTTGTCATCTGCCAGTACAATTACATCAACGATGTCAGTGTTAATCTCAGGAAGATTAAGTTTATTAAGGACAGAATCAAGCTTAGATGATACAAGGTATATGAAAATAATCACTCCTGACATAAGTACTGCAAGAATCTTACCTATAATATGTGCCTTCGTAAACTGTGATGTGAAATCATACAGGAATATCAGCAGTAAAAATGCGTTGACCGCAATTAAATACTTCAATGGAAGAATATCTAACTTAAATATATTAAATAAAAGTAATCCCGATACAATAAGCTGTATCAGAACTAATATAAGACCAATAAGTGTACCCCAGCCACGCCTTTTTCTTTTTCGTTCTTTCTTAGAAAGCTCTTCTTTATTCTTAAATAAATATTTCATATCGTCTTTACTTCTTGTAAAAAAATTAGACATAATTCACTCCTTAATTACACTAGGATAATAAAAAAATAACGAATACATTCTACCATGATTTTATCAAAAAGTAAAACTTAATTATCTTAAGCAAGAAAAACAACATACATTAGATGTAGGCTTATTTTAATTAATATTATTACAAATAACTTAAAGTTAATAGGTAAACGCTATAAAAAACTTGCGGAAATTAACCAGAACAGATATAATAACGCTAGAATTGATGTGCAGTAATGTACAATCTTAAATAATAATTTAAAGGAGTGTTTTAAGGTTATGGGGTATGTTGATGAAGTATTAGACATCGTGTCTAAGAAGAATGCAGATCAGCCTGAATTTTTACAGGCAGTAACAGAGGTTCTTGAGTCTTTAAGACCAGTTGTTGAGGCTAACGAGGAAGTTTACAGAAAGAACGCTATTCTTGAAAGAATTACAGAGCCAGATCGTCAGATCATGTTCAGAGTTCCTTGGGTAGATGATAAGGGACAGGTACAGGTAAACAGAGGTTTCCGTGTACAGTTCAATAACGCTATTGGACCATACAAGGGTGGTTTAAGATTACATCCTTCAGTAAACTTAGGCATCATCAAGTTCTTAGGTTTCGAACAGGTATTCAAGAACTCACTTACAACTCTTCCAATCGGTGGTGGTAAGGGTGGTTCTGATTTTGATCCTAAGGGCAAGTCAGACAGAGAAATCATGGCATTCTGCCAGAGCTTTATGACAGAACTTTGCAAGTATATCGGTGCTGATGTCGATGTTCCAGCTGGTGATATCGGAACAGGTGCAAGAGAAATCGGATTCATGTTCGGTCAGTATAAGAGAATCCGTGGAATGTTCGAAGGCGTACTTACAGGTAAGGGACTTACATACGGTGGATCACTTGCAAGAACAGAAGCTACAGGTTATGGTTTATTATACCTTACTAATGCTTTATGGAAAGATAATGGAATGTCACTTGAGGGCAAGACAGCAGCTGTATCTGGTTCAGGTAATGTTGCTATCTACGCTATCCAGAAGGCACAGCAGTTAGGTGTTAAGGTTGTTACATGCTCAGACTCAACAGGTTGGATTTATGATCCAGAAGGAATTGATGTTGCACTTCTTAAGGAAGTTAAGGAAGTTAAGAGAGCACGTCTTACAGAATATGCTGCTGCTAAGCCATCAGCTCAGTACTTTGCTAAGCAGAATGGTGAACATGGAGTATGGCAGTACAAGGTAGATCTTGCTCTTCCATGTGCTACACAGAATGAGTTAGACATCGAGGATGCTAAGATGCTTGTTGCTAACGGTGTTGTATCTGTAACAGAAGGTGCTAATATGCCTACAACATTAGAAGCTACTAAGTATCTCCAGGAGAATGGTGTTCTCTTCGTAGGTGGTAAGGCTGCTAACGCTGGTGGTGTTGCTACATCTGCTCTTGAGATGAGCCAGAACTCAGAGAGACTTTCATGGACATTCGAAGAAGTTGATGGAAAGCTTAAGGGAATCATGGAAACAATCTACGCTAACATTTCAGATGCTGCTAAGAGATATGATATGACAGTTGGTGGAAAGACAGACTATGTTGCTGGTGCTAATATCGCTGGTTTCGAGAAGGTTGTTGACGCTATGCTTGCTCAGGGAGTTTGCTAATTATAGGCTTTAATGTAATAATTGTCTTATAATATGATTTAATTGTAAGGTTCTGCAGACAATATGTCTGTAGAACCTTTTTTTACTTGGCAGATTGCGAAAAATGATTTATATTATATGATTGTAGAAGTATAAAAAATGGAGGTCTGTATGAGAAAGAATATAGCAAGAGTATTGCTGTACGCAGCATGTGGAGTACTTGTTGTTTTTTACATATTAGTATTATGGTGGGGAAAGAATCCTAAGGTTGGAACAGAATACCGAATGTACTATCTGACACATGAGCTTACAGACTGGCCAGGTTATGGTAATCTGAAATATACATTTGGAACGAAAGAGATATGTACAGAACATAAAGACCGTAATGGTAAAGAACAAAGCAATGTCTGCAGTCGTAAAGGTCAGGGCTGGCAGAAATCTAAGAGATACGAAGGAACGAAGAATACAGACAAAGATTCATATATATACTATATTCCGGAGGAATCAGCTGATAATATATATCTTGTATGTGATATTACAGAATATGATGCAACAGCCTCTGGTGATAAAGGAATTGAAGTATATGTGAATGATAAGCTGATTGGAAATATAGACAGCAAGGGAACAACGAAGCTAAAGATAGGATATGTCAGTGAAGATGAGCTTCTTACAGTGAAGTTTCATGCTGACAATGCAGAATATACTCTTTACAGTATAAGCCTTGATAAAGGTCAGGCTGAAACTTAAATCCAAAGATGACAGAATATGTGTAAATGTATAGAAAGGTAGAATTATATGAAGAAATCGGGATTTAAATCATTATTAAAAAAGATCAGGCCATACGCAGTACCTGGTATAATAACAGGTCTGGTTATGATTGTAATACTTATACTTAAAGGTATATGGCCTTTTGGAAGCAGCAGAATAGATTATTTTGACAACATGCAGCAGGTAGCACCGCTTTATGCACATCTGTGGGATTTCATGCATGGTAAGGCATCAATATGGTTTGACTGGTATACAGGTCTTGGAACAAATGTGTCAATGAGTATATCAGCATTTTCAATGATTACACCGTTTAATCTTTTATTATATTTTGTTCCAAGAAGTTACATATTAGAGAGCATATCAATAATTACACTTGTTAAGATGATATTCATGTCAGTTGCAATGTATGCGCTTATTAATAAGAAATACAATAATCTTGTGTATGGATTAAAGGTTATGTTTTCATGCATGTATGCCTTTTGTGGTTATGTAATTCTCTATGGTTCATGCTTTACACCATGGATGGATATAGTTGCATTTTTCCCTATTCTTATAATGGCATACGACAGAATGCTTGAGACAGGAAAGAAAATGTTCTATATATGCATGATTGCGTTGTGCTTCATAATTAATTATTACTTAAGTGCAATGTCACTTATATACATATTCCTTATCTGTGGAATAAGAATGGTAGTTATGCAGGATAGAAAGCAGTGGAGGGAAACTGCATGGAATGTCGGTATAGGTACGATTGCAGGTATCGGACTTTCAGCATTCGTGCTTGTTCCTGTATTTGCACAGCTTTCTTCATCACAGAGAGGTGGTGCGTCTAAGGGGCTTTTATCACAGTATGCAGGCTGGATAACAAGTTCAATCGTTACAGATGGTGCAATGGCAGCACTGCAGCGCTGGATGATGCTTTATGGACTTGCATTCGTTATAGCAGTTATTATCATGGGAATGAAAATATATAAGTCAGACAGAAGACAGCTTATATATACTATAGCCATGCTTGTTGTTGCATTAGGTCCGGTGCTCATGGAGGCTACTAACCTTATGTGGCATTTTGGCTCATATAACGGATATACATTAAGAAACGGATATCTGATATCGTTCACGCTTATCTGTGTTGCTGCAGGAATGGCTGAGAAAATGTTTGCAGATATACCATTAAAGAGTGCGTTTTATCGCAGGCAGACAGCGGTAGTAGCGGTAATTGGTGCAGTATATGTTATGCTTTATAACATATTACCAATAAACAATGAAATGCTTGCAATGGCATTTTTTATAATGATATTTGCAGTAATGTTTGCAGTGTATATGTTTATGCTCATAAGAAAGAAAGAATTTAACTGCAAATCAGTTATCCTTGTTATTGCACTTGAATTGTTTATCGGTGCATATGCTCTTATAGGACCTCCTAAGTTTTATACATATGAAGATTATCAGATTGGTGATTATGTGCAGTATGCCAATGATGCGGCAGACAGCCTTGATATAGAAGAGTCTGCTACAGACAGAATAGTAAATCCTGATATCAGTCTTAATGCCAATTATCCTCTTATATTGAGAAGAGGAGCATTATCAAGCTTTACAGCAGCTTTAGAGGACGATACACAAAGTTATGCCAAGAGATGGGGATATTCTAAGTATTTCCTGTGGCTGTTAGATTCAGGTGGAACAGTATTCAGTAATGCAGTGCTGCATGTTACACAGGCAGTTAATATCAATGAACTTGACAGTGCTTTATATACATTAGAGAAGAAGGAAGGCGATTACAGCCTTTACAACACTAATTATAACCTGCCATTTGGATTCTGTGTTGACAGCAGCTTCAGCAAGCTTGATATGACTAATGTTGACTGGATTACATACCATAACAGAATGTATAAAGCAATGACTGGAGATAAAGAAACATTTGTAACAAGAATATATCCACAGGCAGAGACTGCTGGCAATATTAAGTCCATGACTATTAATGTCGGAAGCAGAAGTGCTATATATATGAATATTGCAGATGTGAAGAAGCCTAATGCGGATGCTAATGCATCTAAGCTTGAGAGCAGCATACATGTATATGTAAATGGTGAGGCAGTTGTTGTACCTACACTTGGAGATGTTAATAATACAGCATATTTTACGGATTATAATAATAATCTTCTTTATCTTGGCATATTTGAAGATGAAGATGTTCAGATTAAGATTGAATATGATAAGCCTAAATATATGAACCAGAGTAAGATGACTATCGGACTTCTTAATATGGAGAAGATGGATAAGCTCTGTGAGGATTTCGCAGATAAACAGACAGATGTTTCATATACTAATAATACGCTTACAGTTAAGATAAACAGTGATGGAACTAAGGATTATGCCCTGATACCGGTTATTAAGAGCGCTAACTGGACCGTGACACTTGATGGAAAGACAGTTAAGACTAAAGAGATAGCAGGGTTGTTTACAGGTGTACAGGTTCACGAAGGCGAGAATACATTAGTGTTTACATTTGTGCCAAAGGGCAGAAATGCAGGACTGCTTATTACACTTGTGACATTGTTAATAACTGTGTTATGCCTTGTGATTAATTATAAGAGAACTATAAATGTTCCTGTATGGGCTAAGTATTGTGCACAGTATATATATATTGGATTGTTTGCAATAGTTGTGGTTGCAATGTTTGTAGTACCTGTAATAAGTACAATCCCGGCAGCTATATATCATATAATCCGTATATTATTGAAATGAGGCATTAGATGAACAGATTAAAAAATAATGAGAATTGTAGGCTTCTGTTAAAGATATTGATTATATTTGCGATATCAAGACTGATTATGCTTATCATGGTTCCTGTGTATAATGGAATTATGGGGACACACAGATCATTTCTGTTTCTTATGAACGAGTGGGATGCAAAGAAATATGCCTATATAATCAATCATGGCTATACACACCCTACGGATATTGATCCTCAGGCTAACTGGGCGTTCTTCCCATTATATGTTATCGTGTGTGCAGCATTAAAGGCAGTGACAGGCGGGCTTATTAACACTTATGTTATTGGAATGATAGTATCTAATATATGCATAATTATTGCAGCATTCTTTGCTGTTAAAGGTCTTAAGAAGCAGACTTCTATTAAAGAAGAATATACTATGATTATGCCAGCGCTTTTATTTATGGCACCTTACACCTTCTATTGCAGTTCTGTATATACGGAAGCGATGTTTATAATGTTCATTGTACTTTTTTTCTATTTCCTTTTTGAGAAGAAATACATGGCAGCAGGAATTATGGCAGCATGCTCAAGTGGAACAAGAATTGTAGGCTGTATACTTGTATTTGCACTGGTTGTACAGCTATATATTGACATGGAAGGAACTAAGATAAGCTTTGGCAGGGTTAAGACATTTGTAATGGATATGCTTAAAGCACCTAAGAAGATACTGTCAGTGCTTGTATGTCCGCTCGGTGCATTTGCATATATGGCATTTCTTAATTTCTTCTGTGGTGATGCATGGGCATATAAGAATGTCCAGATCGCATGGAGAGAGGATGAGTATTTCCCGATTATAGGCGTGTTGTGGAAGGCATGTACAGGACAGATTGAGCCAAGATACACATATATGGGGTGGTTCTGTATTGCAATACTGATTCTTTATGGATATATGTTCTACAGAAAATATTATTCGATGGCAGTGTTCGGAATTATATCACTTCTTGTGCCGTTGACATCACATGTTATGAGTACATGCAGATTTACGGTGGGAACATATGTTGTATTTGTCGGTCTGTATGATATACTTTCAAGGTGTAATAAGGTTGCAAGATGGATTCTTATGGCAGTTCTGATTGCCTTAGAAATATATCTTTTGTTCTTATGGTACAATTCAGACTGCTGGCTTATGTAGTATAATGAATGCAATATAAGCATAAAAATATATAAACGGGCATAAGATATAACAATGCATTTTAATGCAGTATAAGGAAGGAAGAGACGAGGAATGTACGACGAGATTGTAGACAGGCTTAACAGGATAAGCCAGTTTGCACCATCTACCGGAGTAGAAAGGGGCAGACGGGTATTACGAAATTGTGGCAATCCAGAGAAAGATTTGAAGATAATACATGTTGCTGGAACGAATGGCAAAGGCTCTACGTGTGCATATATTGCACAGATTCTGCAGAGTAATGGTTACAAAACAGGACTTTTTACGTCGCCTCATCTTGTGGATATCAGAGAGCGTATTAAAATTAATGGACAGATGATATCCAAGAGTGATTTTGAGGAGGCATATAATGCTGTTGAGAACTGCAGAACGCAGGAACTTGCGTATTTTGATTATATGCTTGTTATGGCAATGTACTATTTTAAGAAACAGAACGTTGATTATGTAGTTATGGAAACTGGTCTTGGTGGAAGGCTTGATGCAACTAATGCCATTGAGAATCCGGTAATATCAGTAATAACAACGATTTCTCTTGAACATGCTGCAATTCTTGGTGATACTGTAGAGAAGATTGCAGCTGAGAAGGCTGGAATTATTAAGCTGGGAATTCCGGTTGTATGCAGTGGTGTTGTCAAAGAGGCAGCAAGGGTGATAAAGTCCCGTGCAGAAGAGATGGAAAGTGACTGTTGTGTAGTTGATGAGAATACATTTGAACTGGTACAAAATACATATGGTTATATTGATTTTTTAATTCATAATGAGTATTATAAGAATGATTGTTTCAGACTGGCTACGAATGCATTGTACCAGATGGAGAATGCAAGTATTGCATTGACAGCATGTGCCGTTCTTGCCAGTAAGAGAGAACTTATACTTAACGAGGAACTTGTTAGAAAAGCAGTTCTTGAAACATACTGGTCAGGAAGAATGGAACTGGTAAGGAATAATCTGTATGTTGATGGAGCACATAATCCACAGGGAATACAGAGCTTTATTGAATCAGTGAACAGTCTTTATGAAAACAATCCGGCAGAGGATGCAACATTGTTGTTCTCTGTTGTGAGTGATAAGAATTATGACCAGATGATTAAGATACTATGTGGTTGTAAGCATTTCAGAAAAGTCTATGTTACTATGGCAGGCGGACTGAGAAAGCTTTCAGCCAATATAATAAAGCAGGCATTTAAAGCATATACGACAGGAATTGATATTGTTGTATTCAAGAGTGTGGATGATGCTCTGAACAGATGGGATAACAGACTGATGTTTGCAACGGGCTCTTTATATTTAGTTGGTGATGTAGTCCGTGCATTGGAAAGAAAGGAAAATAATCATGATTAATTTTGATGAAGAAATACAGAAGTTCCAGCCAAGTCTTGAGGTTGAGGATGCAGAGGATGCTATATACAACAATGATGTTCCAGATATAACAGATTTGATAACACAGATACTTAATGGTAAGAATTCGGATAAGTAGTGAGGGGTGGACATATGAGATGTTTTAAATGTGGAAGCTTCCTTACAGATGGTGATACATGTCCACAATGTGGTGAATACGTAGGAATCTATAAGAAAACAGCAAGAGTATCAGATGCATATTATAATGCCGGTCTGTATAAGGCAAGAGTAAGAGATTTAACAGGTGCAGTTGAAAGCCTTAAGATAAGCCTTATGATTAACAAGTACAATACTAATGCAAGAAATCTTCTGGGTCTTGTGTATTGTGAGATGGGGGATGTTGTTGAGGCATTAAGCCAGTGGGTTGTAAGTAAGAATTTTACACCAGAGGGCAATATAGCAGGAACTTATATCAAGAAAATCCAGACTAACCAGAACAGATTTGAGATGGTTACAGGTACAATCAGAAAATATAACCTTTCACTCAATTATGCCAAGGAAGGTAATACTGATATGGCAATCATCCAGTTAAAGAAGGTAGTTGCCAACAATCCTCAGCTTATCAAAGCACATCTGCTGCTTGCACTTATATATATTAAGCAGGACGAGCTTTCTAGAGCCAGGAAGCTGCTCAATGCAGTGCTTGCAATAGATAAGAACAACACTCTTGCTCATATGTATATGGAAGAGATAGAGAAGAAAATTGCAGCAAAGAAGGCAGAGACATCAGGATCATTCCTCCCTAAAAGAAAAGAAAAGGAGATAGACAAGAAGCCGCTTAGTGGTAATGATGTTATTCTTCCTAAATCTTCATATAAAGAGCCAAGCAATGGTGCAATAACAATAATTAATGTTCTTGTTGGTGTTGTGATAGGTGCAGCACTTATATGGTTCCTGATTATTCCGGCAAAGAACAAAGGTCTTACACAGGATTATAAGAAGAATCTTCAGGAATACAGTGAGCAGTTATCTTCAAGTAATGTAGAACTTAATTCTATGCAGAAAGAACTTGAGGATGTGAAAGCACAGAAAGATGCACTTGAGCAGCAGCTCGGTGTTGTTAGTGGAACAGGTGGAAACAACAAGCTGTTAGTATCAGTAATAGAGGCGGCAAATGATTATATTGCCAATAAGCCTGATGAAGCTGCCAATAAGCTTGTTGATATAGATGTCAGTGCACTTCCGAGTGAGTCAGCCAAGACATTGTATAATACAATAGCTACAGCTACACTTCCGGCAGCAGCACAGAATTTCTATGACACAGGAATGACAGAGTATTATAAGTCCAACTATGAAGTTGCGGCAGAGAATCTTGTCAAAGCATACAAATGTAATAACAGCGTGGATTCAGCTTACTATGCGGCAAAGTCATATGTAGCCCTTGCAAAGACTGATGATGCTAAGAAATACTATCAGTATATTGTGGATGATTATTCGACAAGCGGATATTACAAAGAAGCCAGCGATTATGTTAATTCACATTGATGAGGTACTAAAAGATAAGCCCCCGGCAAAGATAATTCTTTGCCGGGGGCTTTGTTGCAGAATTAGTGAAGTGTAAAAGTAGAGAGGAAAGAGGAGATTATTATGTCAGAACAGGTTAATACAGCTGATGGGCAGGATGAAATCCAGCATATGGATTATATATACATGGTTAATGATAACAAGCTTATAATACGTATGAATGCAGAACTTGACCATCATCTGGCAGAAGAAATGCGTCAGGTTATAGATGATGTAATAGATAAGAGAGGCGTAACTCATATAGTATTTGATTTTACTAAAGTGGATTTCATGGACAGTGCAGGAATAGGACTTATTATGGGGCGTTACAAGAAGGTTATGGATAAAGGTGATATAACAATCGTGGGAGTCCGTGAAAGTGTTAAGAGAATACTTCTTATATCAGGACTTCATAAGATAGTTAACATATATGAACTTAAAGGACAGGAGGCATAATTATGATAGAGAATAACAATGTTGAATTATTATTTGAAGCCAGGTCGGAAAATGAAGCATTTGCAAGGGTTGTTGCAGCAGCCTTTGTTACATATTTAGATCCAACAATCGAAGAATTACAGGACATAAAGACAGCGGTTTCCGAGGCAGTAACTAACGCAATAGTCCACGGCTATGACAATGGTCCGGGAAAGGTGAGAATGAGACTTAAAGGCATACAGAATCAGGTAATAATAGAAGTACATGATGATGGTCTTGGCATAGAGAATGTGGCAAAAGCAATGGAACCATTGTATACAACCAAACCGGAACAGGAACGCTCAGGAATGGGATTTTCGTTCATGGAGGCATTCATGGACGATTTAAGGGTGGCGTCAGCACCAGGCAAAGGAACAACAGTGCTTATGAGAAAGAAAATAGGGGAGTAATTGATAGGATGTGATGCTATGGATCAGACTAAGGATTGTACCAGGGAATTGATCGCTAAAGCACACAATAATGACAAAGAAGCCAGAGAGAAGTTGGTAACAGATAATCTGGGGCTTATATGGAACATAATTAAAAGATTTAAGGGGAGAGGAACAGAACAGGAGGATCTGTTTCAGATAGGCTGTATAGGGCTTATAAAGGCAATTGATAATTTCAATCTGGATATGGATGTTGCATTTTCAACATATGCAGTTCCCATGATAACAGGTGAGATAAGAAGATTCCTGCGTGATGACGGAATGGTAAAGGTCAGCCGTTCCATAAAAGAAAATGCGGTAAAAAGCATGAGAATGGCGGGACAGCTCCGTGATACATTGGGCTGTGAGCCGACAGTAGAACAGATAGCAGCTGCCTGTGAGCTGTCAGTTGAAGATATAACACTGTCAATGTCAGCTTCCATGGAGGTCGAATCAATATATAAGACAATCTATCAGGGGGATGGAAGCGAAGTAATGCTTATGGACAAGTTAGAAGATAAGGCAGACATTGGGGAAACCGCATCAAGCAAAGTTGCGCTTGCACAGCTTATGGAAACACTTTCACAGCGTGAAAAAGAACTTATCAGGATGCGTTATTATGATGATTACACACAGATGCAGGTTGCTAAGGAGTTTGGAATATCGCAGGTGCAGGTGTCGCGGATGGAGAAGAAGATTTTAAGTGGCATGCGCAAGCGGCTGTTTGCGTGAAGGATTCATTCATATATTAACGATTCCGCCGCTGTGTCCGTCTATGGCATATGCCCTCAGGATTTCTTCATCTAGTGGGAGTAAATGCCGCCATCTGTATAGTTTATTACGGTGTGGATAAACAAACGCGCTTCGCTTGAACGAGTTTATCCGCACCGCTCTTTTACATCTGGCGGCATTAACTCCCACACGATTCGAAATATTCGGGCGTATACCATAGACAGACACAGCGGCGTAGTGTTTATGCTGAATGAACACAGTGCTGGGACAGTTTTGTGCATGTCTGGAGTGCGATGGGCGAGGGCAGGCTGTTAAATAAATGAAGCCTTATGAATAAATTTTTGGGCATGTACAATACTAATACTAGCAACGGAGGGTTTGTTATGTCAGAGAAGATTTATTTGAAGATTGACCAGCAGAGGTGTGTTAAGAAGCCTAGGGTCACTATTGGGGATGTGATGATTGTTTATTGCAGTGATAAGGATATGATTGAAAAAATCGGACATATAACACTTGTGGAGTTTACGCTGGGCAAGTATGACAGGAAGGTGCTTGATGCACTTGATGTTGTGGGCATTATTCAGAAGGAGTATCCGGATGCAGATATTGAATGTCTTGGGGAATGTGATTTCGTTGTTGAGTACAAGAAGCCGGAGAAGGAAGGCACAGTGCATTGGATTAAGGTTGCTGTTATATGTTTTATAACAATGGTTGGAAGCGGATATGGAATTATTGCTTACAACAATGACGTAAGTACGACGGATATATTTGACCGGGTGTACGAACTTCTTGGAGCTTCTGCATATAAGGCAACGAATGCAATGGAGATTGCCTATGCTGTGGGATTGTTTATTGGAATTGTTATATTTTATGACCATTTTGCGGGACAAAAGCTGTCAAAAGCGCCAACACCGCTTGAGGTGGAAATGGATAAATATGACAAAGATGTATTAGAATCTGTTATTGACAGGGAAGGTGGAAAATGATAGCGGTTATTATTCTTATAGGGGCTATGTCGGGAGTGTTTACTGCTGCAGGACTTTTTGCACTTATAACCAGTGTTGGTGTTATTAACAGATATGCTGATGTCAGCGGGACGAGCAGACATGTGTCTCTGTATGAGGAATGTATAATAATCGGTGCGACGGCAGCTAATGCTGTATATGTTCTTGGAATCACGGTTAGAATAGGAATGACGGGCTGTATTATATTCGGGTTGATATCCGGGATATTTATAGGCACATTTTTAATAAGCCTTGCAGAGACAGTTAAAGCATTGCCTATATTTGTTCACAGGGCAAAGGCGGGCACCGGTCTTGGTTTTATTGTGGCGGCGACAGCGGCAGGAAAAGCACTAGGACAGCTTGTATATTACTTATATATGTATTGATTTTGCATTGCAAAAAGGGAGGATTTATGCACGATATTAATTCTGAAAGCGGTACCAAAGCTGATATTGAAAAAAGAAATGAAAGCTATAATGCTTATGTAAAAAATGTTACGCCTAAAGGAAGCTGTGTGGCAAAATGCTTTAAGGCATTCATTGTTGGTGGCTGTATATGTGTTGCAGGACAGATTATTTTAAATGTATGCAAGTGGATGAAAGTGCCTGACACGGATGCAGCATCTTACACAACACTGATACTGGTATTTTTAAGTGTAATTCTTACTGGACTTAATATTTATCCGTCTATAACCACATTTGGCGGAGCAGGAAGTCTTGTTCCAATTACAGGATTTGCAAACAGCGTTGCTGCACCTGCGATTGAGTATAAGAAGGAGGGACGGGTGTTCGGTATTGGCTGCAAGATATTCACGATTGCCGGTCCTGTTATTCTATATGGAATATTTTTTAGCTGGTGTGCAGGACTTATATATCTGGCTTTAAAGCTTATACATGTACTGTGATTCTTGATTAAGAAACATCTGTATGGTAGAATCATAGGAACTGTTTTAAAGAAATGCGCAGGATACGAGGATAATATGGGAACTTTTTTAGAAGATTATTATAATAAATTTAATGAAGAAAAAAGACTGACTTCAAGACACGGACAGATTGAATTCCGTACATCGATTCATTATATACATGAGTGTATTGAAGAATTAAAGAGAGAAGGCAGAGAAAATATAAAGATTATGGATATAGGTGCCGGGACAGGCAGATACAGCGTTGCACTGGCTGAGGAAGGCTTTGATGTAACTGCAGTTGAACTGGTAAAGCACAATCTTGGAATATTGAAATCTAAGAATTCATCAGTTAAGGCTTATCAGGGCAATGCACTTAAGTTAAAGCGTTTCGAGGATGAAACATTTGACATAACCCTGCTGTTCGGGCCGATGTATCATCTGTTCGGACAGGAGGATAAGGTTAAGGCATTAAAGGAGGCGGCCCGTATTACAAGGAAAGGTGGCTTTATTCTTGTCGCTTATGTTATGAACGAATATGGTGTTATTACATATGCATTTAAGGAAAGACATATTAAGGAGTGTATGGAACAGGGCAGGCTGACAGAGGATTTCCATACGATATCTTCAGAGCAGGATCTGTATGATTATGTGCGTCTTGAAGATATTACAAAAGTTAATGAAGCAGCAGAATGTGAACGTGTGAAGATTGTGACACCGGATGGACCAGCTAATTACATAAGACAGTTTGTGAATCAGCTTGACGAGGAGGAATACGAGATGTTTTACAGGTATCATCTTGCAACCTGTGAAAGAGCTGATCTGCTTGGTGCTGCTGCACATACGCTTGACATAATACGAAAATAATACATAATTAATACATTTTTGGACAGACTACTTATAAAGACTAATGGCACATGAGTATGTGCGGAAACGAGGATTATGACTGGAAAACAGAGTCTGTTATTTGACAAAGATGTATATGTTAGATGTGCTGCAACAGTGGTTGGAAAGAAAGAGGCTGATGGTCCGCTTGGTGAAATGTTTGATGTGGCAGTAGAAGATGATATGTTTGGCAAGAAAAGCTGGGAAGAGGCTGAGAGCCACATTCAGGAGATGGCGGTTGACAAGCTGCTTATTAAAAGCGGTATGGCTGCGTCAGACATAGATTATATCTATGCCGGAGACCTTCTTGGACAACTTATAGCAACATCTTTCGGTCTTATGAGATATGAAATACCGATGTTTGGTCTGTACGGAGCATGTTCAACGATGGGCGAGGCATTATCACTTGGTGCAATGTGTGTTAATGCCGGATATGCGCAAAATGTAATTGCCATCGCGTCAAGCCATTTTGCAAGTGCTGAAAAGCAGTTCCGTTATCCGCTCGAGTATGGAAACCAGAGACCAGTTGCATCTACATGGACAGTTACAGGAGCAGGGGCGTATATCGTCGGCGATAAGCCTCTGGATAAGAAAAAATGTGTTCTCATAAAGGGTATTACAACGGGAAAGATTGTTGATTACGGCGTTAAGGATTCAATGAATATGGGAGCATGTATGGCTCCAGCAGCAGCAGAGCTTATAGAAGCTAATTTCAAAGACCTTGATGTTGATAAGGACTATTATGATGCAATATTTACAGGCGACTTAGGAGAGATTGGCAACAGGATATTGTCTGAGCTTCTAAAAGAAAAAGGCATTGATATTGCTGATAAGCTGTATGACTGTGGAATGCTTATATACGAAGGGGAAACTAAGTGTTCAGGAGGAAGCGGCTGTGGCTGCAGTGCAGTTGTTCTTGGAAGCTGTATTATGGACAGGCTTATAAGAGGAGAATATAAAAGGGTTCTTTTTGTTCCTACAGGAGCTTTGTTATCTACCGTAAGTTACAATGAAGGAAAAAGTGTGCCGGGCATAGCCCATGGTGTAATTCTTGAAGGAAAGGAGAGTTAAAGCCATGGATTTTGTTAAAGCATTTGTATGTGGGGGGTTAATATGTGTTCTTACACAGATTCTTATGGAAAAGACAAAGCTTATGCCGGGAAGGATAATGGTTATTCTTGTAACAACAGGAGTTGTACTTGGAGCAGTTGGGATATACGAGCCGTTTGTTAAATTTGCAGGAGCGGGAGCAACAGTTCCTCTTACGGGATTTGGCAATGTCTTATGGAAGGGTATGAGGAAAGCAATAGATGAGCAGGGATTTTTAGGATTGTTTACAGGTGGATTTACTTCATGTGCAGTCGGAGTATCAGCAGCACTTATATTTGGATTTATTGCATCACTTATATTTGAACCTAAGATGAAGAAAGAATAAAATAAAAGGATAGTGGTTCGTTCAAATTGAACCACTATCCTTTTTTAATGATTAAGGCCGTTTGTCAGATGAATTAGTTTTATCAGATGTCTCTGTTGAGGCAGCTGTTGATTCTTTAGAATTGTTCTTGTTGCTGCCTGTTCCGGGTGTAACCTTGGAAGGCTTGGTTGTTGCACTGTGAATAGTGCATAACTTAGATAACTCAGTATCTGTAATTGAGATATCAGCATCCCATGTCTTAAACTCAGAACCGTCTTTATCCTCGCCAAGTTTATCAGCAGAAGATTTCTTTCTCATAATCTTAGTTGTAACACTTGGACAACCGGAAGTAGCAATATCTCCGGATTCAGTACATATTGAAACCTTAACATGTGTTGTACAGTATTCAGTAGGAACTGTGTCTTCAGTGAAATATTCTGTTATAACACAGTTTCCTTCAGGGTCCTGGTCACATAAGCCCTCAACAGGAAGAAGCCCTGACTTAGAGCATACAGCCGCCTCTACAATACCAGATGGCTGTTCATAACTTCCAGTTGGAAGATTAAGATTTTCATGAATTGTCTGCATAATTGTACGCCATATAACATTGTGGTTGACAACATTTCCAAGCTCTTTGGAGTTATCATCATAGCCTGCCCATATTACGGCTGTGTAATATGGAGTGAAGCCACAGAACCATCTGTCGCTGTCGAACTGTGTTGTACCTGTCTTACCTGCTACAGGCTGGCTTGAAAAGTTAGCTGTACGTGCAGTACCGTCAGTAGCAACAGAGCGTAATCCCTGAATAAGAAGCCAGTCAGAATTCTCATTAAGTACCTTATGCGTTTCAGGTACAGAATTATCGATAATAATGTTGCCTTCTGAATCAAGCACTTTTGTGTAGTAAATAGGCTTTGTGTAAGTTCCTTTATTAGCAATGGCTGCATAAGCGGCACACATGTCAATATTGGAAACACCTCGTGTCATACCGCCAAGTGCAAGTGATTGTACAACGTCGTGTGCACCGTTGATTGCATTTTTAGGAGAAACCAGCGTTGTAATACCGAATTTCTCAAGGTAATTATAACCAACCTGGGGCGTAAGCTTTGAAAGAATCTTAACAGCAGGTACATTCTGTGAAACAGTAAGAGCTTCTCTTAATGTCATCAGACCTCTGTATTCACCTTTTGTAAAGTTAGTAACAAGCTTTGCATCAGTTCCTGAATAATAATAAGGAGCATCATCAATGGCGGATGCCAGAGAATATGTCCCTGTATCAAGGGCGGGACCGTATACAGCAAGTGGCTTAATACTTGAACCCGGCTGTCTTGCAATATCATTAGAAGCACGGTTTAAGCTTCGGTTAAGAGTTTTATCACCGCGTCCGCCAACCATAACTTTAACATGTCCGTTGGTCTGATCCATTACAGTAAATGATATCTGGGGCTGTATTGTAAATGTAAGTGTCTCAGCATATATTTCACCACCCTCTTTAAGGAGCTCCTGCTTATATGCTTCAACATAACTTCTTGCAGCATCTTCATCGGTCATCGTAAGACTGAAGCGGGTATCTCCAAGAGTCTTTGTGTACCAGTTAGCCATTGAATTGTGTGAATAATATGAAAATGATCCATCAGTCTGCTTTATTGTTAAAGCATAATTGATAGAAAAATGTGTATTATCATTGTAGTTGCCAGGATTATTGATAACATCGTCAGCAACCTGCTGCATCATTGTGTCCTGAGTTGAATAAACCTGAAGTCCGCCACGATATATAAGGCTTGTAGCCTGTGCTTCTGTATATCCCTTCTGTGACATAAGGTCAGAAGTAAGCTGATTGATAAGTTCATCAACAAAATATGAATAAGTTGTAGTTGATGTTCCGGCAAGTTCAATCCCTTCAAGTCTTGCATAGACATCATCGGAAACCGCTTCATCATATTCTTCCTGGGATATATATCCCTGCTCTTTCATATTGAGAAGGACCTGACTCTGCCGGTCTTTGTTTCTGTCGGCGTGCCTTATTGGATTAAGACCGGTAGGACTTTTAGTGATGGATGCAATTACAGCACATTCACTGATAGAAAGCTCTGATACATCCTTGTTAAAATATCCTCTGGCAGCAGACTGTACACCATAATATCCGTTACCAAGGTTAATGGTATTAAGATAATTCTCAAGAATGGCATCTTTAGACATTACTGTCTCAAGCTTTATAGCCAGATATTGTTCCTGAACCTTTCGCTTAATCTTTTCAATTGTAGATTCGTTAAAAGCATTAAAAACATTATTCTTTAGAAGCTGCTGTGTTATTGTACTTGCACCCTGTGACATCTCACCTGATGAAAGTGTAATTGAAGCAGCTCGTAAGATACCTCTCATATCGATACCATTATGCTCATAGAAACGCTCATCTTCTATAGCTATAAATGCATGTTGCAAATCTTTAGGAATCTGGTCAAGTGTTACATATGTCCTGTTAGCTCCGGCAGAAGAAAGTGTCTGTATTTCATTCTCATCTGAATCATATATCTTAGTTGCAAAGCCTTCAGGCGAAACATTAATAGAAGCTATATCAGGAGCATTTTCTATAATTCCCTGAAATGAACCGAATACAAGGCATGAACCTGCTACAACTAATGCTATTATTCCGACCAGAGCCAGCTTTATAAAAAATATACCTAATTTGGTGCCAAGCTTGGTAGTAGCTGAATTGAGCAGCTTTTTCTTTTGTTTTATGCCTTTATCACCATAATTCATATATTGTCCTCCTTAATAAAGTCATGATATTATATCATAAAAAGAAGGCACAGGCAAATAATTGGAGTTGTGCCGAGTGATTTGGAAAAGGAAAAAATATGAAAAAAATAATTAAAAACGGACAGGGAGAATATATAGAGAAAAAATCAAAATTTATAGCGCATATTTTTAATGTTGAAAGCGAACAACAGGCAGCAGCCATAATAGCAGAAGTAAAAAAGAAATACTGGGATGCCAGACATAACTGTTATGCCTATATACTTGGGAATAAAGGGGAGATACAGAGGTTTTCAGATGATGGAGAGCCGTCTGGAACAGCAGGAAAACCAATACTGGAAGTATTATCGGGCAATGAATGCAGCAATTGCCTGTGCATTGTAACAAGATATTTTGGAGGAGTATTGCTTGGGACAGGCGGACTTATAAGGGCGTATACAAGTGCATCAAAAGAGGCACTGGATGATTGCCTGACAGGTGAGCTTGTTGAAGGAGTACATGCATATCTTGATGCTGATTATAATTATGTAGGGAAAATACAGCATTTATGTATACAGGATGACATTACAGTTGTTAATACAGAATATTCAGATAATGTAATATTTGAATTGATGATGGAAAAGCAGGTGCGGCAGAAGTTTGAGAAAGCACTGACAGAAATGTCATCCGGCAGTATAGGATTAAGAGAAATTAAGGAAGTTAAGATGTATAGAGATGGCAGAGGAATATTGAGCCTGTAAAATATGAATAAAAAATTAACGGTAGTAAAAAATAACAATACAATGGTCAACTTTTGTGAATCTAATAGAATAATATGTAAAAGTGATGTAAAAAAACATAAAAAATGCGAGTGTGCTAGTGCATTTTTTACATAAAAATATGATAGTTATTGGAAGAAAAAGTATTCTTACGAAATAATTTGGACAAAAAATTAAGAAAAATTAAAAAAGTGTGAACATGGCAAACCGCATAAATACTGGGGTTTCACAGAAAACACAAAAAAAATACAATATTTATTAAAATTAGTCTTGTTAAAATAGTACAAAAATGATAATATATCAATGTCTAAAAAACGAAATGGGGGTTAAGCCCCGAAAACCAAATAAGGAGGGTTTTAAGGTTTATGAAAAAGACATTAAAGAAGTTTGCTGCTGTAGGTTTAACACTTACATCAGTAGTAGGACTTGTTGCTTGTGGTTCTAAGAACAACACTACAGACAACAAAAAGGAAACAGTTGACTGGGCTTCAGTTGAAAAGCCAGGAAAGTTTACAGTTATGGTAGACGGAACTGTTGTTAAGGAAACTAACGGAGCTGCTAAGTTCTATGAGTATTATAAGGAACTTACAGGACTTGACATTGAGTGGATTCGTCCAGATCATTCAAGCTACGCTGACTCTGTAAAGAACACATTTGCATCAGGTGATCTTCCAGATGTAGTTCTTCTTAACTCAGATTATCTTGCAAACTTCGCATCAAACGGATATCTTTGGGATATGACAGATGCTTGGGAGCAGTCAGCTACTAAGAATTCAGGAAGACTTACTGATATGGCTGATACTGTTATGGCAGGTAATGTACTTGCTGGTCCAGACGGAACAAAGGCTCTTTACGGTTTCTCACCAACACGTGGTAACGGATGCTGTACATATGTAAAGGCTTCTGCATTAAAGGCAGCTGGATTAGACCCAGATAAGGTTGCTAATGAGACAATGACATATGATCAGTACTATGATATGCTTAAGAAGATTCAGGCAGCATCATCTAACAAGAACTATGTAATCTCTACATCAGGTTTTGTTGCTGGTGGTAACAAGCCAGAAGCTCCATATACTAACTACCTTCCAGAATTCTATCAGGATGCTCAGTTCACATTCTATCTTAAGGATGGAAAGTATGTAGATGGATTCTCAGAAGAAGCAATGAAGAAGGCTATGGACAGACTTAAGACAGCAATTGATGATAAGATTCTTGATCCAGCTACACAGAATGCTTCAACAAAGGAAGCTCGTAACAAGTTTACTAATAAGGACGCTAACCTTGCATCTTCAGTATTTACATACTGGGCTGGTACATGGGATAAGAACCTTACTAAATTACTTCCAGATCAGACAGACAGCCTTGTAGCTATCAAGCCTATCAAGGAAGTTGGCAAGTATATAGAGCGTCTTGCTCCAGCTTGGGCTATTACATATAAGGCATATGAGGATGGAAAGGCTGAGGGAATCTTTAAGTACTTCATCGATACAATGCTTGACGGTGGAGATATCCAGGTAGCTTGGGAATACGGCGCTAAGGGAACACACTGGGATGATAAGGCAGAGACATATACAGTAGCTGGTAAGGATGGAAAAGAAGGTAAGACTTATACAGCAGCAGAAGGAGAATTCCATAATCTTCCATCTCCAGAAACACCATCAACACTTACAACTAAGAACCATATTGATCCAGATCTTGCAATTGCTGGATTTGGAGATAAGGAAGATCCAGGTCACAAGGCTCAAGATCCAATTATTACTGAATGCTACAAGATGTTCAATGCTAACTGCAAAATGGTTGAAGTTCTTCCTACAACAGACGTACTTAGTAACAATATCACAGATATCAATACTAAGAGAGTAGAAGTTCTTTCACAGGTAGTTCTTGGAACTAAGACATATGACGAAGCTATGGCTGATTACAACAACCAGGTTGGTGCTAAGGTTACAGCTGTTATCGAGTCATTAAATGCGACAATTAAGTAATTTAACTTAAATGTTAAGAATTTAAGATGCGGATGCATCAGATGTTCAATATGGCGGCGCAGAGAAATCCGCGCCGCTTATATTGAGAAAAGATTTGCTTATGAAATTTGTATTTTTTGTATTTATTTGGTAGGCATACGATAAATTATTAGGAAAGAAGGTAAAAAAATGCAGTGTCCATCTTGTAACACAGAGCTTCCTAAGAAAGCAAAGGTTTGCCCTAAGTGTGGTACAGCAATAGGAAAACCAAAGGGAAACTTAAGAGTAATGGCTATCATTGGATTTGTTGTAATGCTTGTTGCAAGTCTTTTACCAATGGTACAGTCAGGCGAGAAGATTAAACTGGGATTATATCCTAAAGCTTATGCTTTCGGCTACATGAATATCAGTATGCCGGTTATGTGGTATTTATTTATTGCATGTATAGTTGTTGCAATTATTCTTGTAGTAGCAAGAAAAGAAATTTTGTCTATTATTCCGGTAGCAGTTTCAGTTGTTATTACAATTGTTTCATTCCTTGCATTCGACTTTAACAGTGTTGAAGGAAAAGTAATGGGTGGTGGTCTTAAATTTGTCCCTCATTCACTTACAGATCTTCTCAGCAATGGTTATAATGGTAATTCATATCATATCGGATGTGGATTAATTGTTCTTGCAATTGGTGTTGTTATTGCAATTGCAGGTTGCTTCATTGATGTTGTGAAGCCATTTAAGAAAGATCTTCATGTTGATACTAAGTATCTTTCTAATTCATTAAATCAGAGCCTTTCTAATAAGATTTATTATTATAGAGGTTTCTACCTTATGTTCTTACCAGTATTTGTAATGATTATGTTGTTCAACTACTGGCCAATGCTTGGATGCCGTTATGCATTTACATGTTATATCATTGGTAACCCTTATTATATGGGACTTTACCATTTTGTAACAATGTTTACTAACGATGTATATTTCTGGCAGGCATTTAGAAATACATTAATTTTGTCAATTATTAAGTTGTTCTTAAATACAGGCGCAGCTGTTATAATTTCACTTCTTTTGAACGAAATTACAAATATGATTTTCAAGAAGACAGTACAGACAATTATTTACCTTCCACATTTCATGTCATGGGTAGTTGTTGCTTCAGTTTTCAAGATGATGCTTGCACCATATGATATCGCTCCAGTAAACTCAATTCTTATGAACATGGGCCTTATTGATACACCTATTGATTTCATGAATTCTGCTCAGTACTGGCGTGGAACATTCTATGTAATGAATGTTTGGAAAGATACAGGATGGGGAACAATCTTATTCTTAGCTACATTATCAGGTATCAGCCCAGACCTTTATGAGGCTGCACAGATTGATGGTGCTAATAGATTTAAGAGACTGATATATATTACATTACCAGCTCTTGCTAATACTATTATTACAGTATTTATCCTTAACCTTGCCAAGGTTATGAACCTGTTTGAGTCAGTATTCGTATTACAGTCACCTATTACTTATACTAAGTCACAGGTATTACAGACATATGTATATGTTAAGACATTCGGTGGTGGTAACTCAGATTATGGTTATACAACTGCTGTAGGTTTATTTAAGTCGTTCGTTGGTATGATCTTAGTTCTCGGTTGTAACTGGGCAAGTAAGAAAGTACGTGGACGTGGTATTGTATAGGAGGGAATAAATAATGAGTGATAGTACAACATTAGTTTACAAAAAGAAAAAGAAAAAATTTAAAATATTCCCATTAGTTAATGCAATATTCTTTATTATTGTTGCATGCTTGATTATGATACCAATTTATCGAGTAATTATCAGTTCTATTGATGCTAATACTTCATACAACTTTGTATGGTTACCATCTAAGTTTACATGGGGTGGATATACAGCCGTATTAACCAGATCAAGCTTATATACACCATTCTTGATTTCAGTTGTTACAACAATTATTGGTACATTTGTTGGACTTTTAGTTGTAACACTTGGTGGTTATGTATTAATTCAGTGGGAGATGCCAGGAAGAAACTTCTTCGCTTATATGCTTCTCTTCACAATGATTTTCGATGGTGGTATGATTCCTAAGTACCTTGTTATCAAGCAGTTGGGATTAATGAATACACTTTGGGCAGTTATTTTACCAATGTCAATCAATGTATATAACTTAGTTCTTATGAGAAACTTCTTTGAAGGTATCCCAGAGTCTCTTTTTGAGGCAGCTCAGATTGATGGATGCTCTCCAATGGGAATTTTCTTTAAGATTGTTCTTCCTCTTTCAAAGGCAGCTCTTGCATCAATTGGTTTGATGTTCGCAGTTAGTTTCTGGAATGATTATACAAACTTCAAGTTATATATTACTAAGAATAAGCTGTTCAACTTCCAGATTCAGTTAAGAAACATGGTTATTGATAGTGATATTCCAGTTGATGACGCAGTTAATCAGGAAACAATTGGTAATGCAGCTACAATCATTGCTATTCTTCCTTTCATGATTATCTACCCATTCTGTCAGAAGTACTTCGTACAGGGTGTTAACGTAGGTGCCGTTAAGGAGTAATGTTAATATTTTGAATTTATTTTGGACGAGCCTTAAAAGGCTCGTCCTTTTTTTCGCGAGTAGCGAAAAAACTGTATTTTTATTCGTCATTACCAGTCAAATAGTGGAACAATACTATTTAACATGATACAATAAAACAAATATTGGTTAGGAGGAAAAAGGCTTGGATAAAAGTTTTGAAATTAAAGGATACATTAATAATGTATTAAAAGAAACCGGGCTTGAAGGAGCAGATGCATTTGATAAGGCGCTTCTTCTTAATGCTTTAGGTAAATTTGAAGCGGCAGAGCATAGTGATGAATATAAGGATGTTATTACAGGTGAATTAGATAAGCTTATACAGGATAATACTATTAATATAGGCGAGAATGACCTTGTTAATTACATGTATGGTAATGCATGCTACAGTGTTGGAAAGAATGATATTGCTGTTAATATTGCCAAGCAGACAGAGAGACAGCAAAGAACAGAATCAGGATATTTTACAGGAGCTGAAGGTAGCAGATGCTTATGCACTGCATTTAAGGCACTGAGTTTCTATATGAATTATGAAACCAAAGATGGTGGGAAAGAACATTATAATGATATAATTGCGCAGTATAATGCAATATATGCAGAATGCTTTGAGAACGCAGGAAAGGCAGCACATGATGGTGATGCTAAGGCTGTAAAAGCACTTGCTTTATTTGCTGCAGGAGCAGTTGATACACTTGAAGTTATGGACCAGGCGTTGTATGAGATATTTGCAAGAATAAGAGAAATGTATAAAGCTGCAGTTTCAGTTCTTAATGATACGATTGATAATACAGATTCGCAGTTTGTAAAGCTTATATATGCATATGCAGTATTGAAAGGATGCCGTATGAAGCTTATACAGACAGAAAAATATGCATCCAAGGCTGAGGAAATCTTTGAAAAAGCTACTGATAAGCATGTTGCGGATAAGAGCGGTGTGGCTGTATCAGCGGCATACATAACAGCTTACAGTGAGTATATAAGAAACAGGGATTATCAGGATTACGGACGCAGCAATGGAGGTGTATTATGGAGTTAAAGTTAGTTATCAAGACAGGAAGAAGTGCTGTAGTAGAATTTGATGACGGTGGAAAGTATTATTCTAAGGAAGAATACACACTCCTGATTAATGGAGAAGAATATGGCAAGACAGAAAAGGTTGTTACAACAATATATGGTCTTAAGCCAGATACAGAATATAAGATTACAGCAGTGTATGCAGGAAAAGAATACGGACCTGTTGAATTTAAGACGGATTATGAATATGTAACACTTAATGTCAGAGAATTTGGTGCGTATGGTGATGGAGAGCATGATGATACTAATGCAATCCAGTGTGCAATTATGGCAGCTCCTAAGGATTCCAGAGTATTAGTTCCAGAGGGTGTTTATAAGATATCAAGTATATTCTTAAAAGATAATCTTAATCTTGAGCTTGCTAAAGGAGCAGTACTTTCAGCATTTACAGAAAGAGATAAGTTCCCTATATTACCGGGACAGATTGAGACATACGATGAGAAAGATTATTACAACCTTGGTACATGGGAAGGCAATCCTCTGGATATGTTTTCAGCAATTGTATGTGGTATCAACTGTTCAAATGTCACAATTACAGGTGAAGGAACTATTGATGGATGTACAACTCATGATAACTGGTGGAAGAATTGTAAGATAAGAAATACTGCGTGGAGACCAAGATTATTCTTTATCAATAACTGTAATAATGTTACTATGCATGGAATTACAGTCCAGAATTCACCATCATGGACAATCCACCCATATTTCAGTAAACATCTTAAGTTTATAGATGTTAAGATTCTCAATCCTGCTAATTCACACAATACAGATGGTCTTGACCCGGAAAGCTGTCAGGATGTTCTTGTACTTGGAACATACATATCAGTTGGTGATGACTGTATAGCAATCAAGTCAGGCAAGATATATATGGCTCAGAAGGAAAAGACTCCTACAGAGGATATGACAGTACGCCAGTGCTGTATGAGAGACGGACATGGTGCAGTAACAGTAGGAAGCGAGATAGCTGCGGGAGTTAAAGATGTTCATATCAGAGACTGTATGTTCATGAATACAGACAGAGGTTTAAGAGTTAAGACAAGAAGAGGCCGTGGTAAATTATCTGTACTTGATGATATTTCATTTGAGAATATTGATATGGATAACGTTATGACACCATTTGTTGTTAACAGCTTCTATTTCTGTGATCCAGATGGAAAGACAGAATATGTTGGCTCTAGAAAGCCACTTCCTGTTGATGACAGAACACCTTCAATCAAGAGCCTTACATTTAAGGATATTAATGCGAAAAATTGCCATGTTGCAGGTGCATATATATTCGGTCTGCCAGAGAGTAAAGTTGAGAAGCTTACATTTGAGAATATTAACTTCAGCTATGCTAAAGATGCAAAGCCGGGTGTAGCGGCAATGATGCTTGGCTGTGATGAAGCAAGCAGACAGGGACTTATTGTAAGTAATGTAGAAAAACTTATATTAAAGAATGTCAATATTGAAGGCTGTGATGGAGAAGCAATTGTGGCAGATAATGTTGATAAGATTGAAAGAGATTAGTATAAATATACAGAAATATGAGGAATAATCATGAATTTACATGCACCAAAGGGAATTGATGTTGAGAATTGGTTCATTGAGTGCTATAGGAAACATAAGGGGCATCCGTTAAAGATACTTATAGGGCTTTATAAGGGAAATTATAATAAGTTCTTTCTTGCGGTATTATTTTTCTTTATAAAGCATGCCCCTGTGTGGGTTCTGCCAATTGTAACGGCTAATATTATCAATGATATTACAAGCGGTTCGCCAGATACTATACAGAATATTATTATTCAGGCAATAATTATGGTTGCATTAGTTGTTCTTAATGTGCCAATGAATTATCTGTATACAAGATATAAATCATTAGCAACGAGATATGCAGAAACAGGACTTAGAAAAGCACTTGTAAGGAAACTGCAGCAGCTTTCAATTTCGTACCACAAAGAGACACAGTCAGGCAGGCTGCAATCAAAGATAATGCGAGATGTGGAAGCGGTTGAGACACTATCAACACAGATGTTTTTAAGCATATTAAATATTGCACTTAATATTGGAGTTGCACTTTTTGTTACGGTATCAAAGAGCCTTATAGTGTTCTTATTCTTTCTTCTCACTACACCTCTTGCAGCGGCAACTATGGTATTTTTCAGAAATATTATGAAGAAGAGAAATACCGAGTTCCGTAAGGAGATGGAAGAGACATCTGCAAGGGTTATGGAGATGGTTGAGCTTATTCCGGTTACAAGGGCACATGCACTTGAAGAGGAGGAAGTAACCAAGATGAGCGGACAGCTTTTCGCAGTTGCGGAGAAAGGCTATAAGCTAGATGTTATACAGGCATTATTTGGCTCGGTTGGATGGGCAATATTCCAGATTTTTCAGGTTGTGTGTCTGGGATTCACAGGATTTCTTGCTTTAAAGGGAAGTGTTGGTCCGGGAGACATTACACTTTACCAGAGTTATTTTGCAACAATAGTAAGTCAGGTATCATCACTTATGTCGCTTATACCAGTTATTGCCAAGGGAGTTGAGTCTGTTAATTCTATTGGAGAAGTACTTCTTGAAGAAGATATTGAATGCAATGACGGGAAAGAAGCACTTGATAGTGTAGAAGGTGAGTTTGATTTTAAAAATGTCAGGTTTGCCTATAATAATACAGATAAACCGGTACTTCATGAGCTTAATCTTCATGTCGATAAGGGTGAGACGATTGCACTTGTGGGAGAATCAGGAGCTGGTAAATCTACAATTCTTAACCTTGTTATAGGCTTTAATTTTGCCACAGACGGAGTTGTTACGATTGATGGACATGATATGAGAGATATTGATCTTAGAAGTTATAGAAAGCATCTGGCAGTTGTACCGCAGACATCAATATTATTCTCAGGTACTATAAGAGATAATATAACATATGGAATAGATGATTTCGATGAAGATACACTTAACAAAGTTGTTGACGCAGCTAATTTAAGAGATCTTATAGATTCACTTCCGGATGGATTAGACACAGTTGTGGGAGAGCATGGTGGAAAGCTTTCAGGAGGACAGAGACAGCGTGTATCGATTGCAAGAGCGCTTATGAGAAATCCTGAAGTAATAGTTCTTGATGAGGCAACATCAGCATTGGACAGCATATCTGAGAAGCTTATTCAGGAGGCACTTAATAATCTTACTAAAGACAGGACAACATTTATAGTTGCACACAGATTATCGACTATAAAGGGTGCTGACAGAATAGCAGTAATAGCAGATGGTCACTGCGTTGAATATGGAACATATGATGAGCTTATGGAACTTAAAGGCGAGTTCTATCAGATGAAATCAATACAGAGCTAAAAAATAATAGGAGACGGGAATATAACCCGTCTCCTTATTTATATGCCTGCCGGTCTTAATTACTTATTATCAGCAAACCAGATTCTGAGTGTTGAGATAAGCTTCTCTTTAGAATCAACATCTAACTTCTGTACAATCTGCATGATTTCATTGTCAAGAGCTGTGTTCTGGTATGACTTGTCAACGCTTCCTGCAAGGTAATCAAGAGAAACACCTGTAAGCTCTGCATAATATGAAAGCATTCTTAATGTCATAAGATTACGTCCGTTTTCTACGTTACTTATGTAACCAGGTGTAACCTCTAATGCTTTAGCAACGTCTTCCTGTGTAAGACCATGTGCAATTCTTAACTTCTTAACTTTAGCTCCTAAATCGCTATCCATAATTGAAACCTCCTTAAATAAATTACTTCTTGTTAGCTCTGTATCTTGCTGTGTGGTCAAGAATCTTTTTGCGGATTCTAAGACTCTTAGGTGTTACTTCAAGTAATTCGTCTGTGTCGATATAATCCAGTGCCTGCTCCAAGCTAAGAATTTTAGGTGGAACAAGACGGAGAGCCTCATCAGCACTTGAAGAACGAGTGTTGGTAAGATGCTTTGTCTTGCATACATTAACCTCAATATCCTCAGTTCGAGGATTTTCGCCAACGATCATTCCGGCATATACCTTCTCACCAGGTCCGATGAAGAGAGTACCTCTCTCCTGAGCGTTGAAAAGACCATAAGTGATAGCATCACCGCTTTCGTAAGCAATAAGAGAACCATTCTTTCTGTAAGAAATGTCTCCTTTGTATTCTTCATATCCTTCAAAAGAAGAATTGATAATACCGTTACCCTTAGTATCAGTAAGGAATTCACCTCTGTATCCGATAAGACCTCTTGAAGGGATAGAGAACTGAAGTCTTGTGTATCCACCGTTAATTGGTGACATACCAAGGAGTTCGCCCTTTCTCTGGCTTAACTTCTGGATAACAGATCCAGTGCAGTCATCTGGAACATCGATATAAGCAAGTTCCATAGGCTCAAGCTTCTTGCCTCTCTCATCTGTGTGGTAGAGTACCTCGGCTTTACTTACTGCAAATTCATAACCTTCTCTTCTCATATTCTCAATAAGAACTGAAAGATGAAGCTCACCACGTCCTGAAACCTTAAATGAGTTCTCAACGCCAGGTGTTTCCTCAACTCTTAAACTAACATCTGTATTAAGTTCCTTGAAAAGTCTGTCTCTTAAATGTCTTGAAGTAACGAATTTACCTTCTTTACCTGCAAGAGGACTGTCATTAACCATGAAGTCCATAGAAAGAGTAGGCTCTGAAATCTTCTGGAAAGGAATAGCAACAGGGTTGTTAAGTGAACAGATTGTATCACCGATATGAATATCAGCAATACCTGATACAGCAACAATTTCACCGATTCCCGCTTCATTAACTTCTACCTTATTAAGTCCGTTAAATGTATAAAGCTTAGTAATTCTTACACGCTTCTTAACGCTTGGATCATGGTGGTTAACAATCATAACCTCCTGATTAACCTTAAGGCTTCCATTATCAATCTTACCTACGCCAATTCTACCAACGAATTCGTTGTAGTCAATAGTAGAGATAAGCATCTGTGTATCTGCATCAGGGTCACCCTCTGGTGCAGGAATGTTATTGACGATACAGTCAAAGAGTGGCTGCATGTCTTTCTTTTCATCATTAAGGTCAGCCATAGCATAGCCTGACTTAGCTGAAGCAAAGATGAATGGACAGTCAAGCTGATCTTCATTAGCATCAAGGTCAATGAAAAGCTCTAAGATCTCATCGATAACTTCTTCTGGTCTTGCCTCTGGTCTGTCTATCTTGTTAATACATACTATAACAGAAAGATTCATATCAAGGGCTTTCTGTAATACGAACTTAGTCTGAGGCATAACACCTTCGAATGCGTCAACAACAAGTACAACGCCATTAACCATTTTAAGTACTCGTTCAACCTCACCACCAAAATCAGCATGGCCAGGAGTATCAATAATGTTAATCTTAGTATCCTTATATGTGATAGCTGTATTCTTAGAAAGAATAGTGATTCCTCTTTCTCTTTCGATATCATTGGAATCCATAACTCGTTCAGCGACTTCCTGATTAGCTCTGAATGTTCCGCTCTGCTTTAACAGCTCATCAACAAGGGTTGTCTTACCATGATCAACGTGGGCAATAATTGCAATATTACGAATATCTTCACGCTTTGTTTTCATTAATAGTATCCTTCCTGATTTAACTCAAAATATCTTCTATGATTAGCAACTTTTATATTCTATCACAATATTCTTAAAAAACAATACTAAATATATAAAAATTTTTTTATTTTTTGAACACATATTATTCAAAAAGTTTTTGTAATATTTGCGAAAACGACATCATATACATATTAGAGAAAACAAAGCACATGCCATAACACATAATAAGGTGGCAAAGAAGGGAGAAATACATAATGCTTGATAAAGTAATTGAAAACAACAGAGTGTGTATCATTGGAGAGATTGTCTCAGAGTTCACTTTCAGTCATGAAGTTTTTGGAGAGGGCTTCTATATTGCTAATGTGTCAGTGAACAGATTAAGTGATATGGTGGATGTTATACCACTTATGATATCTGAGAGGCTTATTGATGTAACTAAGGATTATAGAGGAATGAAAATCGAAGTGGCTGGTCAGTTCCGTTCTTATAACAGACATGAAGGAACTAAGAATAAGCTTGTGCTCTCAATATTTGTAAGAGAATTAAGATTTATAGAAGAAGATGAGATGCCAGAGGAGCAGTCTAAGTCTAACCAGATATTCCTTGATGGTTTCGTATGCAAACCACCAATTTATAGAAAGACTCCATTGGGAAGAGAGATTGCAGATGTATTAGTTGCAGTTAACAGACCATATGGCAAGTCAGATTATATTCCATGTATTGCATGGGGAAGAAATGCAAGATTTGCAGGTGGCCTTGAGGTTGGCTCACATCTTCAGGTAAGTGGACGTGTACAGAGCAGAGAGTACACTAAGAAGATAGGAGAGGATGAGGTCGAGAGAAGAGTGGCGTATGAAGTATCAGTAAGCAAAATAGACCTTGTTGAAGACGAAGAATAACTGATATATACCCTCATATTAAATAGGGTTAAAGTATTGACATAACATTATCAGAGTGATATAGTCACATTAACTGTAAGGGTTTCCCCTGCAGCAGGTAGAGGTCGCACGATTCAAGAGTAATTATCCTGATGTCCCGGAAGACATATGAAGGATAGTAAAAGGGGAAAGTGCCGAAGAGGATTGTTTCCGGAGCAGTCTTACTGGGCGTAGGATTAATAGTTTTACGACTGTCATCGAATAGATGGAGAGCTACTTAAAGGACTATTACTATGATTTCTTTAAGAGCCAGTCTGTTTGAGCAGATTGGCTCTTCTATGTTGTTGAGCTACTCGCATAGGTAGCGATGAGAATAGACAGGAATCATGTACATAATAATAGCTGATAACAGCGGAAAGAAGGATGGTATGTCAGTATTTACCGGAGCCGGTGTAGCGATTATTACACCAATGAAAGCTAATGGAGAAGTTAATTACGATAAGCTTGGAGAATTCCTTGATTACCAGATTAATAACTCAACAGATGCAATTATTATCTGTGGAACAACAGGGGAGGCATCAACACTTACACATGAGGAACATGTGGAAACAATCAGATTTGCTGCTGATTATGTGAAGAAAAGAGTCCCAGTTATTGCAGGAACAGGTTCTAACTGTACAGAAACAGCTATATGGCTTTCACAGGAAGCACAGAAGGCAGGAGTTGATGGATGTCTCGTAGTTACACCATACTATAATAAAGCAACACAGAAGGGCCTTATCCAGCATTATACAGCGGTTGCAAAGTCAGTAGACCTTCCTATCATTATGTATAATGTTCCAGGAAGAACAGGTTGCAATATCCAGCCAGAAACAGCAGCCAAGCTTGCTAAGGATGTTGACAATATTGTTGCCATCAAAGCTGCAACAGGTAATCTTGCACAGGAGAGTAAGACAATGGCATTAGCTGAGGGAAGACTTGATATGTACTCAGGTGAAGACGGACTTATCGTTCCTCTTATGTCAATTGGAGCAAAGGGCGTAATTTCAGTATTATCTAATGTTGCACCTAAGCAGACACATGATATCTGCGCTACATTTGCAGCTGGAGATGTTGCTAAGGCTGCACAGTTACAGTTTAAGGCATTAGAACTTGTAGATGCATTATTCTGTGAGGTTAATCCAATTCCTGTTAAGCATGCTCTTAACCTTATGGGATGGGATATGGGACCACTCAGAAGTCCATTATGCGAGATGGAAGAGGCTAACCTTGAGAGATTAAAGAATGCAATGGTTAACTACGGAATACTTTAATTGACAGGAGAATGAACATGACAAGAATAATTATGCATGGCTGTAATGGCCATATGGGACAGGTCATTACAGGAATCGTTGCTAATGATGCTAATGCACAGATAGTGGCAGGAATTGACCTTCGTGATGACGGACATAACTCATATCCGGTATTTGCTTCATTAGAAGAATGTGATGTTGAAGCAGATGTTATCATTGATTTCGCATCAGCTAAGGCAGAGGATACACTTGTTGACTATATTAAGAAAACTAAGATTCCTGCTGTAATATGTACAACAGGATTAAGCGATGAGCAGATTGCATCAATCAATGAAGCATCAAAGAGTGTTGCAATATTACGTTCAGCTAATATGTCACTTGGAATCAATACATTATTCAAGCTTTTACAGGATGCTGCCAAAGTGTTTGCATCAGCAGGCTTTGATATTGAGATAGTTGAAAGGCATCACAACCAGAAGCTTGATGCGCCAAGTGGAACAGCTCTTGCACTTGCAGATTCAATGAAGGAAGTGCTTGATGATGATTATTTCTACAGATATGACAGAAGCCAGTTAAGACAGAAGCGTGATCCTAAGGAAATCGGAATCAGTGCTGTAAGAGGTGGAACTATTGTTGGAGAGCACGAAGTAATCTTTGCTGGAGAAGACGAGGTTATAGAGTTCAAGCATACCGCACATTCTAAGGCTGTATTTGCAAAGGGTGCAGTTGAGGCTGCCAAGTTCCTTGCAGGAAAGCCGGCTGGAATGTACGATATGAGAGATGTTATTGCAGCTAAGAACTAGTTGTCAGAGCAGTTAATATAATGATATTCAATGCGGCTTGCTTCGGCGAAGCCGCATTTTTTATATAATGCCACAGCTGCCCTGTTATTGCTTGTTACATTAAGTACGAGTGGAAGTGAAGCAATGTTAAAGTAGTCTTTAAGAAAATGCTTCATAAGGCATGTACCAATGCCTTTCCCACGAAGCTTCTCATCAACGAATACTCCGTATACATTGACAAATGTGTTCTGTGTATCAAGATAAAGAAGCGCCACAGGTTCTTCATATTCCGGCAGATACATAAGATAATCCTCACCCTCAAGATAATATTCGGCATTGTCAGGCTCTGCAGCCTGTATTGATTCTAAGTTAAAATGTGCTTTATCAAGCTGGTACAGATATTCGTAGAAACATACATCACCACATAAAGAACAGTTAAGAAGTTCTCCGCTTATTGGCGCAATAAGCTCTAAATTGCCAGCAGAGCTGCTTTTAAGCTTTCTGCAACAGATGGATAGCATATTACGAAAATGTCCTATATGGCGAAAATCAGGCACTACAAGACCTGAAACTTCAACATATCCGCATTCATCATTAATAAGCAGTCCAACAAAGCCATACATTACAGGTGAATCTGTGCTGTCATCAACAAGCGCACACTGGATAAAGCTGTCGTTATGGGAATCGCAGTAATAAGGCTCGTAGCCGTCACATTTGTTAATAAGTTCTTCAAGAGCATTCATTAAAATGTTGTCCAGATAGTCAATCTCAATATATTTCATAATTGTTCTCCAATAAAAGTTTATAAAAAATTACTTTGAAATAAGAAACATTTGTTTACAAAAGTGTCAAAATGCCTTACTATATAAAGGTATATACATCAGTATAACAAAATAATTGATTTATCAGCAATAGGTTATTGGGAGGATTTACATGGGTAAAGTTGCCATACTTACAGACAGTAACAGTGGAATTACACAGGCTCAGTCTAAGGAGCTTGGAGTTAAAGTTATACCAATGCCGTTCTTTATAGATGGAGAACAGTATTTTGAAGATATTAATCTTACACAGGAAGAGTTTTACGAGAAGTTAAAGCAGGATGCTGATATATCTACTTCACAGCCTTCTATTGGTGAGATGCAGGACGCATTTGATGAGCTTCTAAAGGAATATGATGAACTTGTATATATTCCTATGTCAAGCGGGCTCAGCGGAACATGTCAGACAGCGGCTATGGTTGCTGATGATTATGATGGAAAGGTTCAGGTTGTCAATAACCAGAGAATTTCTGTAACCATGAGACAGTCTGTTCTTGATGCGAAGGAGCTTGCTAAGAGAGGTAAGTCTGCGGCAGAGATTAAGGAGATTCTTGAGAAACATAAGATGGAATCAAGCATATATATTACACTTGATACTCTTAAGTACTTAAAGAAGGGCGGAAGAATAACTCCAGCGGCAGCTGCTATTGGAACTATGTTAAAGCTTAATCCTGTGCTTCAGATTCAGGGTGAGAAGTTAGATGCATTTGCCAAGGCAAGAGGTAAGGCTTCAGCGAAGAAGATTATGCTTAAGGCAATGCAGGATGATTTAGATACAAGATTTGCAGAGTTTGCAAAGGATGGAAAGATGCATATGGAGGTTGCTTATTCAGGTAATCCTGAGGAGGCAGAGGAATGGGCTGCATTAGTTAAAGAGACTTTTCCGCAGTTTGATTTCCACATGGATCCGCTTTCACTTTCAGTTGCCTGCCACATAGGACATGGTGCACTTGCGATAGCAACATCTTCTTATCTGCCAGAACTTGATTAATACGAATGATAAGCCTGTGACAGCGCATGAGTTGTTGCAGGCTTTTGTTATAGATACGGATATTCCCGTAATTTAATATGAATGGAGGATTGTTATGCCAGCAAGAAGTGAGATTGATGATAAGTTTAAATGGGCTGTGAATGATTTATACAGCTCTGATGAAGTATGGGAGAAGGATTATAACAGTATACTTGAAATGACTGGCCAGCCAAGTGAGCTTAAGGGCAGGATGGGTGAGTCTGCCGGCATGCTTTACAAGGCACTTAAGGAGTATGAACAGGTAGAATACATTACTGAAAGAGTGTATGTGTATGCATTTATGAAATATTATGAGAATACAGGCAATTCAAAGTATCAGGAAATGTCTGGGAAAGCCCAGATGGCGGCGATGAAGGTGTCAGAGAAGTACGCATTTCTAGAGCCTGAGCTTATATCAATAGACACAGATGTGCTTGATAAATATATCAGCGAGGATGAAAGGCTTGGAATGTATAAGCATTTTATTGATGACTGCCTCGCAGGGAAAGAGCATACGCTTTCTGAAAAGGAGGAAGCACTGCTTGCAAAGGCATCACAGATGTCAACTGTGCCTAATGAGGTGTTCTCTAAGTTTAACAATGCTGATGTTAAGTTTGGCAAGGTGAAAAGAGAGAACGGACTGGAAGATGAGCTGACTAACGGCAATTTTGCCACATTTATGGAAAGTCATGACAGAACAGTAAGAAAGGCGGCATTTGAGGCGTTATATAAGCAGTATGGAGCGTATATCAACACGATTGCAGCAGCGTTTTATGGCAATGTCAAGCAGGCAATGTTCTATGCAGACGCAAGGGGTTACAAGTCAACATTGAACATGTATCTTGATGGCTCATTTATTCCGGAAAATGTGTATAAGAATCTTATTAAGACTGTCAATGACAATCTTGACAAAATGTACTGCTATGTTGATATAAGAAAGAAGACGCTTGGCGTTGATAAGCTGCATTTTTATGATATCTATGCACCGATGGTAGAGGATATTGACTGGAAGATAAGCTATGATGAGGCTAAGGACATTGTTGTGAAGGCACTTGCACCAATGGGTGAGGAGTATGTTTCACACATTAAAGAAGGCTTTAATAATGGCTGGGTAGATGTGTATGAGAATACCGGAAAGCGCTCAGGAGCATTTTCGTGGGGTGCTTATGGCACACACCCGTATGTATTTCTTAATTACTCAGGTACACTCAATGATGTATTTACGGTGATTCATGAGATGGGGCATGCAATGCATACTTATTATTCTAATGCAAACCAGCCTTATATTTATGCAGGATATAAGATTTTTGTTGCGGAGGTTGCGTCAACCTGTAATGAAGCACTTCTTATGCAGTATATGTTAAAGAATACTGATGATGAGAAGAAGAAAAGATATCTGCTCAATCATTTCTTTGAGCAGTTTAAGGGAACTCTTTACAGACAGACTATGTTTGCTGAGTTTGAGATGGAGGCACATGCAAAGGCTGAACAGGGTGAGGTTTTATCAGCAGAGAGCCTTTGTGCAATGTATAAGAAGCTGAATGAAAAGTATTTCGGCCCAGATATGGTTATTGATGATGAGATAGCGCTTGAATGGGCAAGGATACCACATTTTTACACACCATTCTATGTATACCAGTATGCAACAGGCTATTCCGCTGCAATTGCAATATCAACCAAGATACTTGCAGGTGATGAGCAGGTTATAGAAGGTTACAGAAAGTTCTTGTCAGGCGGCTCTTCAATGCACCCTATTGAGCTTCTTAAGCTGTGCGGAATAGATATGACAAGACCGGATGTTGTGCAGGAAGCACTGGATGTGTTTGGGGAATTACTAAAACAGTGGTAATGCTTAATGTATTGTGAATATAAAGATGATTCTGGGAGATAATGCGTCTTCCAGAATTTTTTTATGGGATAAATGTAACCATTGCCGGAATAATCCGTCTTTAATTATGAAAGGGTTAACGCTTTTAAAAAACAGGGAGTACAGACAGTAATGGATGATAAACAGATAATCAATTTATTTTTTCAAAGGGATGAAGATGCAATTAATGCAGTTGATGAAAAATATGGTTCTAAGTTAAATGCACTGGCAGCCAATATACTGCAATCAAGAGAGGATGGGCTGGAATGTGTCAATGACACGTATATGAAAGCATGGAATAGCATACCGCCTGCAAGACCAGAGTATTTATTCGCATTTCTGGCAGCATCTGCAAGAAATATTGCGATTGATATGATAAGAAAAAACAATGCGGGAAAGAGACAGGCCAAAGTTGTTGAATTGACAAAAGAACTGGAAGAATGCATAGGTGATGGCGGATTGCAGACACATCTGGACAAGGAAGATATTGGAGAGATGTTATCGCATTTTCTCGAAACAGTTGATAAAAATAAAAGAATTATATTTCTCAGGCGGTACTGGTACTCGGATTCAATTAAAGATATTTCGGAAAGGATGCAGATGAGCGAATCAGCAGTGAAAGTTACTCTTCACAGAACGAGAAAAGAATTAAGAAAATATCTGGAAAGCGATGGTTTATATCTATGAAAAAATCAGAGGCAATGGATTTATATGAAGGACTTAATGGAATTAGTCCGCAAATGATTGAAGAAGCAGGAAATTACAAGAAAACTGCCAGTGTGGATATCAGGTATAAAAAGAGCAATAATGTAAAGAAGATAATTGCAGCAGGTCTTGTGGCAGCGGCGGCTGTTGTCGCTGTATTAGGTGTGAAAGGATTGAAACCATTTGGGACAGGAAGCAGCAATCAAAGCAGTAATCAGCTGGCATCAGAGCAGCAGACAGGATTTAAAACTGCTCATGTAATGAATGTGTATGCGGCTGGTTTGGATGATACGGCAAAATGTATATTTTCTAATGGAGAGAAAATTGCTGATATATCCGGAGTTGTGACTGGAATTTCAAGTCAGGTTGGAGATTCATCTGTGATGGGACAGGTTATGGCAAGTATTAATGTGACAGGTGATGATATCTCAAAGATTAATTATTCTATAGTGGGTGATGATCCGGATGTAACATATAATCTGGCGAAAATGAAACAGATTGACAAGGACAGCTCTGAATATCAGGCATCTTCTGATAAATTCAGAAAACAGACTGAAAATGGCTATGCTTATTACATTATTGAAGATATCGGGGAAGAGTATGAGGAGAGTGACAGCAGCCAGAATGAGGGCATACAGATTGTGAAGTTCTCAAAGAAACTGGAAAAAGAATCTTTATATCAGGACAGTCGGGTATACAATGAGATGGTTAGAAATATGTATGAAGGACTTACGTTAAGCGTAACTGTGACATATGAAGACGGAACAACAGAGATTGTTGATGTGGGATTCAAGGCAGTTGATGACAGTGATGGCTCAGGAAAAGTATCAGATAAAGTGGCTGTTTATGTGAAGTGATGAGTGACAGCGTATTATTAGCAGATCTTAAACGAAGAGAAAGACATGGTGCCGGGTGGTGCCATGTCTTTTTGCACAAATAAAATAAAGGAAGCCAGATAAATACTGACTTCCTTACAAAATAAAAGAGCGCGAGACGGGGATCGAACCCGCGACCCCCTCCTTGGCAAGGAGGTGCTCCACCACTGAGCCACTCGCGCAAACACAACTAAGATAATAATGGCAAAAAGATATTTTGTCAACACTTTTTTAGGAAAAATATTTTAAATTCTAATTTCTGTAAAATTAATATATGGGAAAGGACGTCAGGGATTTCTATTTTTTTGATAATATGGTATACTTTGCATGCTGAGTAGCAGAATTAGAAAGAATGGAGATTATTATGAATCCAGCATCAATTATGAAGCTTATGAGTGCCAAGAACAAGTTTCAGAAGAATCATCCTAAGTTCGTGGCATTTCTTAACAGATGTTTTGCAGGAGGTCTTAAGGAAGGAACTATAATTGAGATTACAGTTACTAATCCTGGAGAGGCGCCTATAACATCTAATATAAAGGTACAGCAGTCTGATTTGGAACTGCTTGAAGAATTAAAAGAAATGGGGAGATAGTTTGCTTCGCAAAACAATGCGAAATAACAAGGAGGAGTGGAATGTTTGGGAATGAAAAGTCCAGAAAGAGCGGACTTAATATTATAGTTGTAGGTGGCGGTAAGGTTGGTGCCACTCTTGTTGAGAGACTCAGCAGGGAGAACCATGACGTTACGCTTATTGATAAGAACAGGGTTAAGCTTGATGCAATAACAGGTGCATATGATGTTATGGGAGTTGAGGGCAATGGTGCAAGCTTTGCTGTTCAGAAAGAAGCCGGTATTGACTCAGCTGACCTTCTTATATCGGTAACTGATTCTGATGAGCTGAATCTTTTATGCTGTACACTTGCAAAGAGGGCTGGCAGATGTGAGGCAATTGCAAGAGTAAGAACACCTGAATACAGTCAGGAGGCTGCATTTTTAAGAGACAGATTAGGTCTGGCAATGATTATTAATCCGGAATTTGAGGCTGCAAGTGAGATAGCACGTGTGCTTTACATGCCGACAGCACTTGAGATTGGAACATTCGCACATGGACAGGCAGAGATGATTAAGATAAAAGTCCCTGAGGGTAACCAGATGTGTCACCATACTCTGGCGGAGATATCTAAGGCTTCATCATCTAAGGTTCTTATATGTGCAGTTGAGAGGGATGGAGAGGTGTTCATTCCATCAGGACATTTTATTATAAGGGCAGATGATAAGTTATCTTTCATTGCATCAAGAAAGAATGCAAGGACATTTCTTGCAAGTGTAGGTTTTCAGACACATCAGGTAAAGAGTACCATGATTGTCGGAGGCGGAAGAGTTGCATATTATCTTGCAAAACAGCTCCTTAACATGGGAATTGATGTAAAGATTATTGAGAATGACAAGGGACGCGCGTTAAAGTTAAGCGAGGAGCTTCCGGGAGCCGTCATTATCAATGGTGATGGTACTGACGAGAGCCTTTTAAGAGAAGAGGGGATTGAGTATGTGGAGAGCTTTGTTCCTCTTACAGGTATTGATGAAGAGAATGTAATGCTTACTCTGTATGCAAGAAAAGTATCTGAAGCTAAATGTATCACTAAGATTACAAGAATGGGATTCAGTAGTGTTATTGACAGCCTTGATTTAGGAAGTGTTATATATCCAAGGTATATAACCTCAGAAGCAATTATTGCATATGTAAGAGCTAAGAAGGAGTCTATGGGAAGCAATAACATACAGACCTTGTATCATTTATTTGACCAGAAGGCAGAAGCTATAGAGTTTAACATTGATAAGGAATCAGGAGTTACGGGCAAGCAGCTTATGGAACTTAAACTGAAGGATAATCTGCTTATAGCACTTATTAACCGTAATGGTAAGATTATTATTCCAAGTGGTACTGACAGTCTTATGGTTGGAGATACTGTGGTTATTGTAACAACTCATACAGGGTTTGATGCTATAACTGATATTCTTAGATAGGAAAGGCTGGGAACATTGATATGAACAGTTCTATAGTAAGATATATTCTTGGACATGTTTTAAAGATAGAAGCAGCACTTATGGTCATTCCTGTGGTTGTTGGCATTATATACAGAGAACAGGCAACATCTGCATTCTTGATAACAATTGCATTATGTGCTGTATGTGGAATTCTTATGACAATTAAAAAGCCTGCCAATACAGTTTTTTATCTGAAGGAGGGGTGTGTTACAACTGCACTCAGCTGGATTCTTATGAGTATATTTGGCTGTCTGCCTTTTTTTATAAGCAGGGAAATTCCTTCATTTACAGATGCACTTTTTGAGACAATATCAGGATTTACAACAACAGGAGCAAGTATATTAAGTGAAGTTGAAGGGCTGTCTCAGAGCATTATGTTCTGGAGATGCTTTACTCACTGGATTGGTGGTATGGGAGTTCTGGTATTTCTGCTTGCAGTAATACCTCTTACAGGTGGCTCTAATATCAATCTTATGAAAGCAGAGAGTCCGGGACCATCAGTGGGAAAACTTGTCCCTAAGATCAGATATACAGCAAGAATACTGTATATTATATATTTTGGGATGACTGTACTTCAGACGGTTCTTCTTCTTTTTGGAGGAATGACATTCCTTGATGCACTTAATACAGCAATGGGAACAGCCGGAACAGGTGGATTTGGTATCAGGAATGACAGCTTTACAAGCTTTTCACCTTATATCCAGTGGGTTGTAACCATATTTATGATATTGTTTGGAGTTAATTTCAACGCATATTATCTTATTGTTCTAAGACAGTTTAAGAAGGCTGTTAAAGTAGAAGAAGTGAGATGTTATTTCGGAATTATCCTTGCGGCAACAGCAATTATATTTGTTAATATATACAGAAGTGTAGGTGCTGTTGAACTCACACTGAGACAGTCAATGTTTCAGGTTGCATCTATTATAACGACAACCGGATTTTCATCAGTAGATTTCGATATGTGGCCGTCACTGTCCAAGTCGGTGCTTGTTGTGCTGATGTTTGTGGGAGCATGTGCCGGAAGTACAGGTGGCGGAATTAAGGTTTCAAGGTTTATAATAGGGGTAAAGACAATATTCAGAGAGATTCAGTCATATATTCATCCTAAGAGTGTTAAGGTGATTAAGACAGAAGGAAAGCCTGTTGATAGTGAAACGTGCAGGTCTGTGAGTATATATTTCATAACATTTATGATGATATTCACAGCATCCTTACTGCTTATTTCTATTGAAGGCAAGGATATTGTGACGAATTTCACAGCAGTAGCCGCGACTATTAATAATATAGGTCCGGGTCTTTCGGCTGTCGGACCGACACAGAATTTTGGAAGTTATTCTGATTTCAGCAAATATGTACTGATGTTTGATATGCTTGCCGGTCGACTGGAGTTATTTCCACTGATAATTCTGTTTACACCTTCAATATGGAAGGATCTTGTAACCAAGAAGGTTTCTGAAAGGAAAATGCGTAGAATAAGAAGGGGTTAAGTATGAGTAATGTATCTGATTATTTGAAATGGAGAGGTGACCTTGATTTTAGCCAGGCGCCATTTAATGACGTGGACAATTTAATACTTGCGCAGATTGCATATGTTGATTTTACTGATATTGTACCGGCACCGGGAAGTATTGAGACTATTACAATTGCGGAAGCGGCAGACACATTTTTTGATACCCATGATGAGAAGGAGATTAAGAAATGCAAATCTTTCATAGGAAAAGCTCCGTATCTTTTAAGGGAGGCAGCAGCAACAAAAAGATTTGGCTCACTTATACTTACTAATTATGTTGATTATGTCGATGGCGGCAAAGAAGAACAGTTTGCGGCATTTCATGTAAGAATTGATAACAGACTTACGTATATTGCTTTCAGGGGAACTGATGATACACTTGTAGGCTGGAAAGAGGACTTTAACATGAGCTTCCTATCACCTGTTCCATCGCAGAAGGATGCAGTAAGATATATTGACACAACCGTGCAGCGTTCAGAAGGAAAGCTGATTCTTGGAGGACATTCCAAAGGTGGTAATCTGGCGGTATATGCATCAGTCTTTGCAAGACCATCAGTTAAGAAAAGAATTATTACTGTTTATAATAATGATGGTCCGGGATTTGACAGTAATTTTGTAAAGCATCCGGATTATCTGGCAATTCTGCCAAGGATTAAGAGTATTGTTCCTTATTGTTCAGTTGTTGGAATGCTTCTTAATCACGATGGAGATTATGAGGTTGTAAAGAGCAGTCAGTCAGGTCTCATGCAGCATGATTCTATGTCATGGCAGGTTATAGGACCAGATTTTGAGACTGAGCAGGATTTAAGCCCTAAGAGTAAAAGGTTAAATACAGCACTGAGTGCATGGATAGACGGACTTACAAGAGAACAGAGAGCAGAATTCGTAGATACATTATTTTCACTGGTAACTGCAAGTGGTGCAAAGAACCTTTCAGAGATAAGTACAGTCAGGTTTAAGAATGTTAATGCGGTTCTTAAGTCTTTCAGGAAACTTGACAAATCAGAACGTGCGATGATACTTAAGATATTTGCTTCGCTTACAGGTGAGATTGGAAAAGCCTATAAGAACAACTAGTAAGGAGATAAAGAATGGGACAGGTTATATCGGCAGGAATATTGTTAGTTGTGGTTGTTGCCATATACATTGCAGTTTCATATAAGCATGAAAAAAGCGGTCTTGGGAAGGGCTGTGATGGTAATTGTGGTTCATGCGGACTTAGAAGCTGTAAGACAGATAAGAAATAGTACTTTACGGAGGATTGAATGAGCAATACTTGTGACAGGCTGAAGCAATGCCGTGTTAAGAGAGGATTATCAAGGGTAGAAGTAGCAGAAATGTTACATATAAGTCCTGATTATCTTGCCCGAGTTGAAACAGGAACTCAGCCTGTTACATACAGGATGATAGAAAGAATAAACAGATATACAGACTGGAATTCAGATTACATCCTGCACGAAATTGACAATACCAATCCTTTTCTGGATATGTATATGACATGCCCGGATAAGAGAAAGAAAGTTTTTATAAGAAATGCTCTCTGTCTGTTTGACAGTATGCTTCAATTTGGGTATAAAGATGAAAGAAAAGTGGGATATTACCACAGAATGATACTTGAAATTGTCAATGGTATGGAATTGGATGTACCTGACAATGTACGTATAGGATATACGCTTACAGAGTTAAGACGGATTCTTGATATGGACAAGCATATGATGGCTCAGGCTGTTGGTATGACAGACAGAAGTTTTTGCTCATTAGAGAACGGATTATCAAAGCCGGATGTCGGGGTACTGCAGATAATATATACGATATACGGCTTTAATATAAAATATTTTATAAGCCGTAATCCGCTTGAATGTGAAGCTATAAGCAATATATACAGGGGTTTTGATGAGCCTTTAAGAGATTTTATTATGAGACGCATCAGGGACGATTATGATGAAATAATAATTATGAGAGGCCGGACGTATGGTAGAGATATATAGAACAGACCAACAGGTTTTAAGTACGCTGGATGATATTCAGGAAGGCTGTTGGATTAATATGGTTGATCCAACTAACAAGGAAATTGAGCAGATAGCAAAACGCTTCGAGATAGAGCCGGAAGATATAGCATCCGCACTGGATGAAGAAGAAAGTTCACGTATTAGTCTTGAAGATGGATATACTGTTATACTTGTGGATATTCCTACACCTGAGGTAAGACATGAAAAGAAAATGTATACAACAATTCCTCTTGGTATAATCCTTAAAAGTGAAGCAATAATTACAGTGTGTAAGATTGACACACCAATTATTAATTATTTTGTAAGGAATAAGGTAAAAGAATTCAGTACTAAGAAAAAAATGCGTTTTATATATCAGATGCTTTTCCGTTCAGCATTTGTATATCAGGCTAATCTTCGTCTTATTGATAAGAAGAGAATAGAGATAGAAGAACGTGTTGATGGAGATACATCAGATACAGATCTTATTGAGCTTCATGAGCTGGAATCTACGCTAGTCTATTTTGCAACATCTCTTCGAGCTAACAGTATTGTGTTAGAAAGACTCAGAAGATATAAAAGACTTGAGCAGTATCCGGAGGATATGGAGCTTCTGGAAGATGTAATGGTCGAGTACCAGCAGGCTATAGAAATGACTACGATATACAGGGATGTCATTGATGGTACAAGGGAACTGATGTCATCAGTAATTGACAGTAAGCTGAATAATGTAATGAAATATCTTACTTCAATTACAATTGTAATGGCTATTCCGACAATAATATCAGGCATATATGGAATGAATGTCGGGGAAGAATGGATGCCGTTTGCAAAGACCCCATTTGGTTTCGAGATAATAAGTGGCATAATGCTTATTATATGCATCATAGTACTGTGGGTATTAAGAAAAAAGAAGATGCTATAAAAATGCAGTGTCTGTATTGAATCTGGTGATTACCAGTTCTGTATACAGACACTGCATTTTTTGGATGATTATTTGTAAATTTCCTGCCAGCGCGATACCATCTCTAAAGCTTCATTCTCAGATGATACCTTTGTAACTATAACCCCATCAAGATAAATTTCGTACACAGGGAACTTCTTGGTCATATTGCCATGATTGACCTCGACTCTGTTATACTTTACGCGTTCCATTAGAAAACCTCCTCATATTTAATAATAGTGCTTCAAGCTAAAATCAACAATATGTTGTATTATATCACGATGTACAACAAAATGAAATACTATATTTGGTATTAGTACTAAAGTACCAAAAAATTAGGAGGAGTGCTTCAGAATACTTGTAAAATTGTAATATATATAATATAATTTTACTATTGAAATCCGGAATTAGTTATCGATAATTAATAATAAATAGCATGAGGTACCAACATGGATGATAAAGTGACAGAAAAAGAAAGATATGAAATTATACACAAAATGAGCAGGAGAGTCGCATCTGTTGACAAATATTGTGTAGTAAGTGTTTCTAACAAAGCTTTTGAAGAATATTTCGGACATATTGTAGATACGCTTCTTGAAGTGGTAGCACCACAGGATAAAGAAAGGCTGATAAATTTTATAGATAATTATGATGGTACCGCTAAGAGTGGAATGTTTAAGTTTATTAATGCACGGGGAGAGGAAAGATATAATCATCTTTTTGTATATCAGCAGCGCGGTGCTGGCAATGAACATATGAGAGATATTGAGCTTGTAGATGTTGAGTCAATTGAGGAAGACCAATAAAAGCCTCAGGGATGATGTAACAAAGCATAAGATGCTTCTTGGATTAGACCGTGAATACACATTTACATATAACAGGGATAATAATATTTTCAGTATGTACAGGTATGATGTTGATTCAAGGGATATTATATATAAAGCTGACATTGATGACTGGAAGAAGCGGATGCTTTCAGAAGGATATATAGAGAAAAGTGATAAGGAAATGTTCACTAACTTTATATCTGAGGTGCGTTCATACACACAGACATTCTCAACAAAGTTTAAGACCAGCATGCGTACATATAACAAGGTTATGGAAACGTTGAGATTCATTGGAACTGTTATGACTAAGAGCGATGGAGGAAAGATTGTTGTTGGCAGGGTCATTCCAGAGGTAGATAATCGTAGTTATAACCAGATTTCAGATATGATAGAGGAGTTACAGTTTGATTCTCTCACGCATGTATATAATAAAAAAACAATAACTGCTTATGCTGAAAAGTGTCTTAAAGAAGAAAAGAATAACAGGGTCACAATAGCTATTCTTGATGTGGATCATTTTAAGAAGGTCAATGATGTGTATGGTCATATGTATGGAGATAAGATTCTTGCCAGAGTAGGACGAAAGCTTAAGGAAGTGGTTGGTGAGGATGGAGTTGTCGGAAGAATAGGCGGCGATGAATTTATCATTGTGTTTAATGGCATTAATGATGAACATGCATTAAGAGGAATGCTAAGAGCGATAAGAACACAGATTAAATGGGAATTTGTTGATGATTTTGAAGACCTGACTATAACATGTTCTATTGGAGCATCATATAGTCCAAATAATGGCACAGAATATGAAGAACTTTTCAAAAAAGCAGATTATTGCTTGTATGTTGCTAAGGAAAAGGGAAGAGACAGATATGTATTTTTCAGGGATGATCTTCATAAGGAATCATATGAGAATTCGCTTAATGTTAAGGATAAGAATGTTAATGATGGCAGAGAGATGAAGGAACTTCGTTTTCTGTCAGGAATAATGGAAGAATTTGCACAGGATAGAAGAAAAGCTGTTGATGAACTGCTTCATCATATGTATGATTCTTTTAAGCTTGACAGTATTAATCTGTATTGGGGACATAACCTTAGCAGGACATATTATATCGGAGTAGAACTGGGCGGTTCAATGAATGCAGGCTATGTTAATACAGAAGAATTCAGGAAGCTTCTTGGTGGAAAGAATCATGTTGCTGTTGGATTTGTTGGAAGACAGACAGATATTGCACCGGAATTTGGGATGGCAATGAGAGAAAAGAGGGTTTTTTCTACCGTACAATGCATAGTTGGAACACAGAACAATGTTAAGGGAATATTTACAATCGACCGTTGTAAGGAATCGTCACAGTGGGCTGAGTATGAAATAGAAATGGCGGTAGTAGCGGCTTCTCTTATTAATATTATTGCTGAATCTGAAAATAATTAATTAATATATTTTATTACAAGATATTGTGTTTTTGATTGACTTACAAGCCTATATGTTGTATAATCAAATCTGCTTGGGAAACCGCATGAATACTGGGTTCCCGGCAGATTTTTTTCATGTGTATGATTACACATGGTGTTATTAATGATTATTCATGGGGACATGAAAGTATTTATGTGAGGGTTTGAAGTATGAAAATTATTAAAAGAAGTGGGTCAGAGGTTACATTTGATATAAGTAAAATCATGGCCGCCGTATCAAAAGCCAATATGGAAGTTGTCCATAGCGAAAGACTGTCAGAAGAACAGATTGAAACAATATCTAATAATGTTGAGAGCATCTGTAAAGAAATGAACCGTTCATTAAGTGTTGAGGAAATTCAGGATCTTGTAGAAAACCAGATTATGAATTTAAGAGCATTTGCAGTTGCAAGAAAGTATATTACATATCGTTATAAGAGAGCACTTGTGCGTAAATCTAATTCAACAGATGAGCAGATATTGAGCCTTCTTGAGTGTAATAATGAGGAAGTAAAGCAGGAAAATTCTAATAAGAACCCTACTGTTAACAGTGTACAGAGAGATTATATGGCAGGAGAGGTAAGTAAGGATATTACTAAAAGACTTCTTCTTCCAGCAGATATTGTTGATGCACATGAGCAGGGACTTATACATTTCCACGATGCAGATTACTTTGCCCAGCATATGCATAACTGCTGTCTTGTTAATCTTGAGGATATGTTACAGAATGGAACTGTAATAAGTGAGACTATGATTGAGAAGCCACATAGCTTTTCTACAGCATGTAATATCGCAACTCAGGCAATTGCACAGATTGCAAGTTCACAGTATGGTGGACAGAGTATATCACTTGCACATCTTGCTCCGTTTGTTCAGGTAAGCCGTGAGAAATTTATTGGTCAGGTAAGGGATGAATTTGAGAGAACAGGAATAGAAGCATCAGAAGAGAAGATTAAAGAGGTCGCTGAACTTCGTGTGAGAGATGAGATTAAGCGTGGTGTCCAGATGATTCAGTATCAGGTTATCACACTTATGACAACAAATGGTCAGGCTCCATTTGTTACTGTATTCATGTATCTTGATGAAGTTCCAGAAGGAAGAACAAGAGAAGATCTTGCTCTTGTTACAGAGGAAGTTCTTAAACAGAGAATGCAGGGGGTTAAGAATGAAAAGGGTGTATGGATTACACCAGCTTTCCCTAAGCTTATATATGTTCTTGAGGAGGACAATATAAGAGAAGGCAGCAAGTATTGGGAACTTACAAAGCTGGCAGCAGAATGTACAGCTAAGAGAATGGTTCCTGATTATATATCTGAAAAGAAGATGAAGGAATTAAAGGTTGATGCCAATGGCAATGGACAGTGTTTCCCATGTATGGGATGCAGAAGCTTCCTTACACCATATATTGATCCGGAAACAGGAAAGCCAAAGTATTATGGCAGATTTAATCAGGGTGTTGTAACTCTTAACCTTGTTGATGTTGCATGTTCATCAGGCAAGGATATGGATAAGTTCTGGAGTATCCTTGATGAGAGACTGGAACTCTGTAAGAGAGCACTTATGTGCAGACATTACAGACTTAAAGGAACACCTTCAGATGTTGCTCCAATTCTCTGGCAGAATGGTGCACTTGCAAGACTTAAGAAGGGTGAAACAATTGACAAGCTTCTTTATGGCGGATATTCAACAATTTCTCTTGGATATGCAGGACTTTGTGAGTGTACATATTATATGAAGGGAGTTACACATACTAAGTCAGAAGGCACAGAATTTGCACTTGAGGTAATGAAACATCTTAACAATATATGTAAAAAATGGGCGGCAGAGACTAATATTGATTTCTCTCTTTATGGTACACCACTTGAATCAACAACTTATAAGTTTGCTAAGTGTTTACAGAAGAGATTCGGTAAGATTGCCGGCGTAACAGATAAGAATTATATAACTAACAGTTATCATGTTCATGTAACAGAGAATATCAACGCATTTGACAAGCTGAAATTTGAATCACAGTTCCAGGAATTATCACCAGGTGGTGCTATCAGCTATGTTGAAGTTCCTGATATGCAGAATAACATTCCTGCAGTACTTAAGGTTATGCAGTACATTTATGATAATATTATGTATGCGGAGCTTAATACTAAGAGTGATTACTGTCAGGAATGTGGCTACACAGGACAGATTCAGATTATTACAGATGATGACGGAAAGCTTATATGGGAGTGCCCTAACTGCGGAAACCGTAATCAGGATAAGATGAATGTTGCAAGAAGAACTTGCGGATATATCGGAACACAGTTCTGGAATCAGGGAAGAACTCAGGAGATTAAGGAGAGAGTGCTTCATCTGTAAGATTAAATATAATATGGCAGGACATAGGATTAATTCCATGTCCTGCCATTATTTTATATATTGGAAAAATGTTATGTTAGTATTCGTTATAAACAAGAAATATTGGTTCTTATTATGTCATCTATGTAATTAGCATTAATTGGAGTGTTGGATGTTTCAAATGTGGCTATGAAATTCTTGCCTAGAATGTAACCTGAATTTGCATAGTCATTAATTTTTCTGATGGCATTGCAGGCATATTCTGCATTATCCATAATACCGAAGTGCTCCCATATGTATTCCTGTCTTGTACTGACATTAAGGCGGGTAAAGTCAGGATGAGTAATGACCCCGGATTGCAATTGCAAAGGACATTCATATCGATAAGGAATATTATAACGATAAAGCTTGTTAGCAATGATTATTTCTGATTTGGATCTTACACGTTCTCCGTTATCAGTATAATATTCAGCATAGTCAGGACTGAAACCAAGAGATGTGTATTCAAGAGATTTCCAATCAGCAATAAATTCCTCATCAGATACATAAACAGGAGTTACTATCTGCTTGCGGCTGTTGTTAAGAGAATCATAAATATGCTGGATTTTATCAGGTCTGTATTGGTCAAGTATTCTTTGAAGAAAATCTAACTCCTTTATCAGACATGTCTCTACTTTTAAATCATAGTCTTTTTGCGCAAGTTTAATTGCCAGATTATAGTTATTCTTCTTGATGTATCTACCCTTAGTGTCCCCTACTTTAACTTTATGATAATATTGGTAGCCATTTGCTTTTTGTGCAGTCCTTAAAGAACCATCAGGAGCATGGGAAATTCTGCTATGTATATTGCTAAGAATAGATGATAATTCTTCATGTCGTTTCATAACAGACTCTTTAATTGTATCAGGTGTCAGCATAGTGATGTGTTCTACATTATGATTGCTTTTCATCAAACCCTCCTTATACGAATTAGGAAAAACACTGGATAGTGACAAAAACTTTTATAAAATAACTTTACAAAAGTACTGGAAATTCTTATTTAACTGTTGTAATATGATAGCAGAGAAATATCTGCATAAGCAGAAATAAATTATTGAGCCGTAAACTGGCAGAAAGAGGTCATATATGTGGACAGCAGATTTAGGAAATGGACGATACAAGAATCCAATACTTTACGCTGATTATTCAGATCCGGACGCAATCCGTGTCGGTGATGATTATTTTATGATATCATCAAGCTTTTCTAATGCACCGGCTATGCCGTTGCTTCATTCTAAGGACCTTGTAAACTGGAAGGTTGTTAACTACATTTTGCCTGAAGTTCCAGAATTCAGATATAGAAATCCAATTCATGGATGCGGAGTGTGGGCACCTGCCATAAGATATCATGAGGGTACATATTATGTGTGCTTCCCAATGCCAGATGAAGGAATATATATGACTACAGCAACAGACCCTTATGGTGAGTGGAGTAAGCCAGTGAATATAAGACCGGGCGCAGGCTGGATTGATCCATGCCCATTCTGGGATGAGGATGGAAAGGCATATCTTGTTGCAGGAGTTGCCAAGAGTCGTATCGGATACAAGAGTGTGCTTCATATGGTAGAGATGCAGCCAGATGGAATGGGGCTTATTGGTGAGGAAAAGATTATATTTGACGGTAACTTAAATGACCAGATTACAATAGAAGGTCCTAAGATGTATAAGCGAAACGGATGGTATTATATATTTGCACCGGCTGGCGGTGTTAAGACAGGCTGGCAGACAGTGTTAAGGTCGAAAAATGTGTTTGGACCATATGAGTATAAAGTGGTTATGAGACAGGGAGATTCGCCTGTCAATGGACCTCATCAGGGTGCATGGGTTGATACAGTTACAGGACAGGACTGGTTCATACATTTTCAGGATGTGTATGCAGCAGGCAGAATAACACATCTGCAGCCAATGAGCTGGGAAAATGACTGGCCTGTAATTGGAGTTAAGAAGGATGGCAATGATTACGGCGAGCCTGTGATGGAGTACGAAAAACCTGATGTCGGTGCCGTTTATGAAATATGTGAGCCAGATACTACAGATGAATTCACAGAAGATACTTTGGGACTGCAGTGGCAGTGGAATGCCAACCCTGATAGTGACTGGGCGCAGTTTGGCACTGATGAAAGTGGAAATGTGTCTGATGACGGTTCTTATATAAAGCTTAATGCGGTTGGCAGAGCATCAAACAGACCAATTGGCGATTACAGAAATCTTCTCCTGCAGAAGTGGCCAGCACCGGAATTTAGCTGTATTACTAAGATGAATATCAGCGGAATGGCTGATGGTGATAATGCCGGATTCATTCATATGGGAATGGATTATCTGGCAGCAGATGTGACTGTAAAAGATGGGAAGATGGAAGTGTATGCAGTAAAGGGTGTGCAGCAGTTTGACTGTGACCAGGCTTATACTAAAGAGACTAAAGAATTGCTTGCTTCATACGATAATCTTAAGGAAATATATTTCAGATACACAGTTAAAAAGACAGGAACTAAAAACTATGTTGAGGGAGGACTTCCTGTTAAGGAAGCACCTGTTGAGACAGTAACAATAGAGATAAGCACAGACGGAAAAGAATACACCAGCCCTGTTTCCGTTATTGCCAAAGCCGGAAGATGGGTTGGTGTAAAGAGCGGTGTATATGTATCACATGATAATTCTGCAGAGAATAAAAACAAAGGCTTTGTTACGGTAGATTATGTAAGATACAGCCGTTAAATATTCGTAATGTTTTTCTTAGCCCACAATTCAAGGGCTTTCGCATTATTGGAAATAAGGTCGAGGGATTCAAGTATCTGCTTGAATTCCTCCTGTTCTCCAATATCAACCTGGCCATCAGCAGAGATATTGATAATAGAAGCACGCAGGTTTTCAATATCATTCAAAGAACCAAGCATTTTTAATGATAATCTGTCAAATGAATTAATCTCGACTTCCTTCATTGTAAGTCTTCCAATTGGACATTCGCTTGAACAGTAATTATAACAAAGCTCAGGAGCATTATAGCATTTTGCCATAGATACAACCTCGTCTGCATAAGGTGTTACATTGCCAAGTTCAATTCTTGCAAGTCTTGTTCGGTCTATACCTACGACATCTGAAGCTGCTTCACGGCTTTCAAAGTCAGTATTTTTCTGTGCAGCAGAAAATCTTGCCTGATAATATCTGTTATCAGATGCTTTAGTTGCTTTCTTCATAGTTAATACCTCTCCCCTTTAGTATATTTAATGTGTTAGTAAAATACATGATCTCCTATAACGGTTCCGCCCACATCGACAGAACTGTCATATATATGAAAATATAGTGCGTTAATATTGATATAACCATTAAGTACATCGACGGCTGCCTGGGTGCAGGCTGCATTCGCACCTCTTGCAAGGACTATTGCAAATCGTCCGCTGGCAACAGGTGAAAACTGGTAAGGTGCATATATTACGCCGCTTATGCTGTTGGCAAAGCGAGGGTCTGCAACTCTGTTGATAACAACGCTTCCTACAGCACATTTGCCCTCATATGACTGGTTGCCGGCTTCACATTCAATAATTGCTGCGAGCATTGCAACATCTTCAGCAGTGTGATTCTTAAGAATATTGTTAAGAGCGTTCTGGTCAACCATAGCAGAGCCGGAAGATGAATTATTGCCTGTATTACCGGCGTTATTGACTTTGTCAGCCTCTTCCTGAGCTTTTTTTGCAGCTTCAAGGGCTTCCATTTCACGGCGCTGACGCTCTAACATTTCCTGTTCAATCTGCTTTTCGTATTCAAGTGCAAGTGCTTCTGCATCAGTAATGCTGTCGCTTGTAGTGTCAAGCTCTGTCTGGCATTGTGAGAGAAGCACAGCAAAATTATCAGCTTCGCGGGCTGCATCATCTTTAAGAGTGACAAGTTCGGTCATCTCTTCTTCAAGCTTTGCCTGAGTTTCTTTAAGAGAAGCCAGAAGGTCACTTAATTCCTGCATCTTCTGGTGGTCATAATTAGAAATCTGCTGGATATATTCTGACTTGGATAAAAGGTCAGAAAGGCTTTCAGCCGACAGAAGCGTTGACAGGATAGTAGCATTATTATTCTCATACATAAACTGAATACGAAGTTTCATGGCGGCGTACTGCTGGTCAATCTCTTCCTGCATGCTTGCTATATCTTCATTAGAGCGCTCAATTTCAGTCTGCTTGGCATTAATCGCATCTTCAATAGAGGCGATTTTTTCACCGGAAGCAGACAGCTTCTCGTTAAGCTCCCCGTAAGATGCATTGAGTTCGCTCTGTTTATTTCTTAATTCTTCAAGCTGTTTATTAACAGCGTCGAGGTCATCCTGTGTATCAGCCATCAACTGGTCAGGATAAGCAAAAAATGGAACAGCAAATGTAGCTGCCATTATAAATGTAAGACCAGCGGCCGTTAATTTCCGTAATTTTAATCTGATAAAATGTTTCACATAGACTCCTAGTAATCATTATATTTTTATAAACAAAAATCAATATTAGTATAAAATGTGCTGGAATAAATTGCAAGCCAAGCTTTCCATGGTGTATATTAATTGAGGACTGCAGATTGGGAATTGGTCTGCGTCTTAAATGTTGTGTATATCAGTTGCGGTGTCTGACTATAGCATACGCTTGAATAATCCAAGCTGTGTGTAACTTAATGTCGCTATATACATAAGGGCGGTGCGTCAAATCTCGTTCAAGCGAAGCGCGTTTGATTTGACACACCGTAATAAACTCTGTAGATAGCGGCATTTAGTTACACTAAGCGCAGGATTCCTGAAAGCGTATGCTATAGTCAGATGCCACAACGTCATGTACGCAAGTTGAAGGATGCAGACCAATGCCCAATCCGCAGCCCGCAATAAAATAAAAGGAGTATTCCATGCTTGAATTAAATGATATAAAGAAAGACTATGTGTCTGGTTCTACTACTGTGAGCGCACTTAAGGGCATTAATCTTAGGTTTAGGGACTGTGAGTTCGTGTCGATTCTTGGACAGTCCGGATGTGGTAAGACTACTATGCTTAATATTATAGGCGGACTTGATAAGTATACGAGCGGCGACCTTAAGATAAATGGAGTGTCAACTAAGAATTATAAGGACAGAGACTGGGATTTTTACAGAAATAATTCTATTGGTTTTGTGTTCCAGAGTTACAATCTGATTCCGCACCAGACTGTTTTATCTAATGTAGAGCTTGCACTTACGCTTTCAGGTGTATCTAAGGCAGAGAGAAAGAAAAGAGCGATAGAGGCACTTGAGAAAGTTGGACTTGGAGAGCAGATTCACAAGAAGCCTAATCAGATGTCAGGTGGACAGATGCAGAGGGTTGCTATTGCAAGAGCACTTGTAAATAATCCTGATATCCTGCTTGCCGACGAGCCTACAGGAGCGCTTGACACAGAGACAAGTATCCAGATTATGGAGCTTTTAAAGGAGATATCAAAGGACAGACTTATAATTATGGTAACTCATAATCCGGAGCTTGCCAAGGATTATTCTACAAGAATAGTCAGATTGCTAGATGGTGTGATAACTGATGACTCTGATCCATATTCGTTAGAAGATATGGAAGCTGATATCAGGGCTAAAGAGGCTGCTAAGGTTAAGATATCAGAAAAGAAGATTAAAAAGTCAGGAAAGAAGCAGAAAACATCTATGTCATTCTTTACAGCACTTTCCCTTTCCTTTAATAACCTGATGACTAAGAAAACAAGAACGATTCTTACTGCATTTGCAGGAAGCATAGGAATTATTGGTATTGCAATGATTCTGTCTATCTCAAATGGTATCCAGTTATACATAGACAGGGTTCAGAGAGATACGCTTTCGAGTTATCCTATAACACTTCAGGCGGAAGCTATTGATATAAGCAGTATGGTATCAAGCATGACAGGTAATTCGGATTCAGAAGAGCATGAGGATAAGTCTAAAATATATTCTAACGATATCATGGGTGATATGATTAATACCATGGTAAAGGAAGTTAAGAGCAATAACCTTTCTGAGTTTAAGAAATACATTGAAAACGGCAGCTCTGACATTAAGTCATATGTAAGTGATATACAGTATTCATATGATGTTCCTCTTAACATTTATATGAAGGATACTTCTAACGGTGTTGAGCAGTTAAACCCAGGTACAATGTTTGATTCGATATATGGTGAAGGTGCAACAAGCGCATCTTCTTCAATGTCATCTGGTATGGGCATGGGAATGTTTTCTAACAGCAGTGTGTGGAACCAGCTTTTAGGAAACCAGCAGGTTCTTGATGAGCAGTATGATATCCTTGCAGGACACTGGCCAGAGAATTTCAACGAGGTTGTGCTTGTTGCAGATAAGAATAACGAGGTTGATGATTATACACTTTACTCATTAGGTCTTAAAGACCCTGAGGAAGTAAGAACACTCTTTAAGAAAATGATGGTTGGTGAATCATACGAAACAGAAAAGGATATAAGCTATACATTTGACGAGATTCTTGATACAGAGTTTAAGCTTGTTATGCCTACAGACATGTATAAGTACAATGATGTGACTGGTACATGGGACGATTACAGCAAAGATGATAAGTATATGACAAATGTTGTAAATAACGGAACTGACATTAAAGTATGTGGAATAATCAGACCTAATGATGATGCAGTCAGTACTTCACTTTCAAGTGGAATCGGTTATACAGCAAAGCTTACGGAATACATTATCGAAGAAGTAAAAAACAGTGAGATAGCCAAGGCACAGCTTGCTGATACAAGTGTTGATGTATTTACAGGAGTTCCATTCGACAATGACAGGAATACAGAGATTACAATGGATGATATAAATGCATATATGGCAACACTTTCACCAGAGGAAAGTGCTCAGATGCAGGCAATGACAAGTGGAATGAGCGATGATCAGATACTACAGCTTTTCTCAGCGTCACTAAAGGCTAGAACAACAGATGCAACATTAGACAGCAATAAGTCGAAGCTTGGAATTACAGACCTTGATACACCTTCACAGATAGATATATATGCAACTGATTTTGATTCTAAGGAGAAGGTTCAGAATATTATCAAGGATTACAATAAGCTGCAACAGGACGATGGCAAGGAAGAAAATGTTATTAACTACACAGATTATGTTGGAATAATGATGTCATCAGTAAGTACAATTATTAATGCAATTTCATATGTTTTAATAGCATTTGTTGCAATATCACTTATAGTTTCTTCAATAATGATAGGTATTATCACATACATTTCAGTACTTGAAAGAACTAAGGAAATTGGAGTATTAAGAAGTATTGGTGCTTCTAAGAAAGATGTTTCAAGAATATTCAATGCAGAGACACTTATTGAAGGTTTTGTCTCAGGCGCACTCGGCATTGTTGTAACTTTATTGTTGTGCATACCTGCAAATGCGTTGATTAAGCACCTTACAGACATTTCCAATGTTGCACAGCTTCCGATTGCAGGAGGAGTAATACTTATAATAATAAGCATGTTCCTTACATTTATTGCTGGACTTATCCCAGCAAAGCTTGCAGCTAAAAAAGACCCTGTTGTGGCATTAAGAAGTGAATAATGTCTTTACTTTAAAACTTCACTGTGTTAAAATTTAAAAGTAATAAGCCAATGTTATTTTTGGAAAACCGGGGTGGATAATTATGAACAATAAGTTAAAGACACAGGCTGTTGAGCAGCTTTTTCAGGCAATATTAAGTCTTAAGGATTTAGATGAAGCATACGATTTTTTTGAGGATGTATGTACAATTAACGAGATTTTATCCTTATCCCAGAGATTTGAGGTTGCCAAGATGTTAAGAGAACACAGGACATATCTTGATATTGCAGAGAAGACAGGCGCGTCTACTGCGACAATCAGCAGGGTAAACCGTTCACTTAATTATGGTAATGACGGGTATGACAGAGTATTTGAAAGACTTGGCATGCTTGAGAAAGAGTCAGAAGATAATAAGTAATATATGAAGCAATGTAAAAGGGAACTGTCAGTACTGGCAGTTCCCTTAATTTATATGGATTATTTCTTTTTGTCTGTTTTATCAGATTTTTCAGGATGCTTTGGCGCATGCTTGGCAGAGTAATCATCAATCAGACTTTCAATCATGTTCTTCTTCATGTATACATCAAAGCTTAAAAGGCATACAAGACTGAAGAACTGCAAGAATTCTCTGTCATCATCATCCTTTACATCTGTAAATGCATTGCTTGCCTGTTCAGACTTTGCAAATATATCTTTAGATAATGGCCTTGCAAGAGAGGATTCCATTGAAAAAATCTCTTTATATATATAATCCAGATCCGGCTTGGAACCTTCATCAAAGAATTTCTCAGTGAGAGGATTGAGCATTTTCTGTATATCACTTATTGAGAGAATGTTCTTAAAGTAATAGATAAATGTAAGGATATATATGTGTTCCTTAGAGTACTTTTTCTTTACTGGTGATGGCAGCAGATTGTTTTTAGCATAGTTGTTAATCATTGTTTTGGTTAGTACTTTATCATCAGTGGTACGCTTTGTATCGTGAAGATGTTCATACATAAATGTTGTAACCTGATCCATGTACAGGTTGATGTTAGGCACATCTCCGGGTTTTATATAGTTAAGAGCGGACATATCTTTAAGAATACCACTCATAAGCTCTTTAATATCGTTGTTCATATGTTCCTCATTTCTTTAAAAATGCGTATTCATGAGAGAATACATTTATATTAATGTTTAAGCTATATTATATAGTTTTTAAAACCACATTTCAAGTAGGAATAATATAATGAACTTTAGCATAGTGTAATGTGCATATTATGATATTTTAATATTTATTACAAGAATATAAAATATGTTTCATAGGAGCAAATATTCGTGACTTTTTACTCCTCATATATTATAATAAAAAAGGTTTTTTAAGAATTCTGGGAGACAGAATTCGGATGCACCAGAGGGTGATATGTGCCAGAAAGCGGCACAGGAATGGAGGATTATTATGGGTATTTTAACAAGATTCAAGGACATTATGAGCGCTAACATCAATGCACTTCTCGATAAGTGTGAAGATCCAGAGAAGATGATTGACCAGTACATGAGAAATCTTGAGAGCGACCTTGGAAAGGTTAAGGCAGAGACAGCTTCAGTTATGGCTGAGGAGACAAGATGTAAAAGAGAGCTTGATGAATGCACAGCAGATGTTGCCAAGTATCAGTCATATGCAGAAAAGGCTCTTCGGGCTGGCAACGAGGCAGATGCAAGAACATTCCTTGAGAAGAAGCAGCAGTTAGTTTCTAAGCAGGCTACATTACAGCAGACATATAATATTGCAGCAGACAATGCAGCTAAGATGCGTCAGATGCATGATAAGCTCTGCAAGGATATCCAGTCTCTTGAAGCAAGAAGAGATGCAGTTAAGGCTAAGGTTGCAGCAGCTAAGGCTCAGGAGAGAATCAACAAGGTAGGTTCAAGTGTTAACAGTGTTGGAACAAGCATGGATGCATTCGGTAAGATGGAGGCTAAGGCTAATAAGATGCTTGACGAGGCTAATGCAATGGCAGAGCTTAACCAGACACAGCTTGAGGCAGATGTTGACAGTCTTGCAGCTAAGTATGATGCAGAGCCAGCTAACACAGCAGTTGATGATGAATTAGCAGCACTTAAGGCTCAGATGGGCTTATAATTCAGAAGCACATTTATAATGAGATAAGCAATACATAGATAAGGAGAGGGAACATGGGATTATTCAAAGGGCAGTTTGCCAACGTAGTTGAATGGGAAGAGTACAGAGATGATATAATCTTCTGGAAATGGACCAACAGAGAAATCAAGAAAGGCAGTAAGCTGATTATCCGCGCCGGCCAGGATGCAATCTTTATGTACAATGGTAAGATTGAAGGTATTTTTAAGGACGAGGGAAGCTTTGATATTGAATCACAGATTATTCCATTCTTATCAACACTTAAAGGCTTTAAGTTTGGCTTCAACAGTGGAGTAAGAGCTGAAGTTTTATTCGTTAATACTAAGGAATTCACAGAGAAGTGGGGAACTAAGAATCCTATTCTTATTCCAACACAGGCACTTCCAGGTGGCATGCCAATAAGAGCTTTCGGTAACTTCTCGTTTTCAGTATCTGATTACATTACGCTTATAGACAAGGTAGCAGGTGTAAAGCAGATGTACACTGTTGCAGATGTTAAGGAAAGAATATCAGCAGTTCTTGACCAGCTTCTTATGAAGTGGATTTCTAAAGAAGGCAAGGATATGTTTAATCTTCAGGCTAATGCTTATGATATCTCAGCGGGTATTAAGACAGACCTTGATATGGAGATGAGCAAGTTAGGAATCACAATAACAAGCTTTACTATCTCAAGCTTCTCTTATCCGGAAGAAGTACAGAAGATGACTAATAAGGCAGCTTCTCAGGCAATGGTTGGAGATATGAACAGATATACACAGATGGCTATGGCTGATAGTATCGGCAATTCAAGAGGCGGTTCGAATATTGCCAGTGATATGATGCAGCTCCAGATGGGAATGCAGGTTGGACAGCAGATGATGAATAACATGAATACTGCAATGAATAATAATGCAAATGTGTCAGGTGGCACAGCACCTAAGTTCTGTCCTAACTGTGGAACACCAACTAATGGCGCTAAGTTCTGTTCTAACTGTGGAACAAAGCTTGCATAATCTGACAATTAGTAATATGTGAATTTAATAAATAACAATCAGGGATGTTGTCATATTGGCTTGGCAACATCCCGTTGTTTTTGTATAATGTGGTAGTTGGCAGAAATAAGGTGGATATAGATTTCACATTTGCATGAAGGTGGATATATGAGATTAGAAGATTTGAATGACAGCCAGAAAAGGGCAGTTAAATATACAGATGGCGCGCTGCTTATTATTGCTGGGGCAGGCTCAGGAAAGACGCGTGTGCTTACGAACAGAATTGCATATTTAATAGAAGAATGCGGAGTAGACCCATATAATATTATGGCAATTACATTTACTAATAAAGCTGCAAGAGAGATGAAAGAACGAGTTGAGACTACTGTGGCACAGGGTGCAGGGGCTGTATGGGTAAGTACATTCCACTCAACATGCGTGAGAATTTTAAGAAGATACATAGACAGAATTGGATACGATAATAACTTTACGATATATGATACGGACGACCAGAAGTCTGTAATCAAGGATATATGTAAGAAGATGAATATAGATACGAAGATGCTTAAAGAGCGTGCAATTATGAGTAAGATTTCATCTGCTAAAGATGAGTTAAAGACTCCTGATGAGTTCGAGCTTGAGGCAGGTAACGACTATAATCTTAGAAGAATTGCAGGTGTATACAGAGAATATCAGAAGACGCTTAAGCTTAACAATGCACTTGACTTTGATGACCTGATATTCAAGACGGTTGAGCTGTTCCAGAGTGATGCAGAGGTACTTGAGCATTATCAGGACAGATTCAGATATATAATGGTCGACGAGTATCAGGATACTAATACATCACAGTTTAAGCTTGTTGCAATGCTTGCAGCAAAGTATGGCAATATATGTGTGGTTGGTGATGATGACCAGTCTATATATAAGTTCCGTGGAGCAAATATTTATAATATTCTTAACTTTGAAAATGTGTTCACAGGCGCTAAGGTTATAAAGCTTGAGCAGAATTACCGTTCGACGCAGACTATTCTTAATGCTGCAAATGCTGTGATAAGTAATAATATTGGCAGAAAGAGCAAGTCACTCTGGACTGATAACGGAGAGGGCGAGAAGGTCAATTATACTCTGTATGAGAACGGGTATGATGAGGCAGAAGGCGTTGCGAGTGGTATTGCAGAGTATGTAAGGGATGGCTGGAATTATAATGATGTTGCCATTCTTTACAGAACTAATGCACAGTCAAGAGCGCTCGAAGAAAAGCTGATGATTCACAACATTCCATATAAGATATATGGCGGACAGAATTTCTATCAGCGAAAGGAAATCAAAGATATTCTTGCTTATCTTAAAACTATTGATAATGGTCTTGATGGTCAGGCGGTTAAGCGAATTATAAATGTTCCGAAGAGGGGGATTGGTAATACTACGATTGACAGATTGCAGGAATATGCAGATTTTAATGATATTACTTTCTGGGAAGCACTTGTCAATGCAAAGGATATTGACACAATAAAGAATGCGGCACTTTCCAAGTTAGAGCCATTTGTTGACCTTATTGGAAGACTGCGTGCCAAGGAAGAATTTATGTCATTAAAGGAGCTTGCTGAGGCTGTAATTGAGGATACAGGATATATTGAGAGCCTTTCACAGAATGAAACGGTGGAAGAGGTTGAGGCAAGACGCGAGAATCTGGATGAATTCATTAATAAGGTTGTAAGCTATGAGGAGAGCTGTAAAGAAGCAGGCGAAGAGCCTACACTTTCAGGACTTCTTGAAGAAGTTGCTTTAATAGCGGATATTGATAATCTTGATGAGTCAGAGCCTCATGTAATGCTTATGACGCTGCACAGTGCGAAAGGTCTGGAATTTCCAATCGTGTATATGACAGGAATGGAGGACGGACTTTTCCCAAGCTATATGACAATTGTGTCAGATGATTCAACTGAGATAGAGGAAGAGAGAAGACTGTGCTATGTTGGAATAACAAGAGCAGAGAAAATACTTAATCTTACAAGTGCCAAGTCACGTATGGTGCGTGGTGAAACACAGATGAATAAGGTTTCAAGATTTATTAATGAAATTCCTAAGGATTATATGCACATAGAAAACAATTCCAGTGGGTATGCTAAAGGCAGGATTGCATATGGCGGGACATCAGATGAGCCGGATACAACAGGCATTAACATGCGTGCAACAGCCAGATCAATTCTTAGCAGCTACGGAAGCGGCACACCAGGCGGAAGGGCAGCAGGAACATATAGTTCAAGAAAGGTTAAGATAAATGGTGGTTCTAATCCGGGATTTGGAAAAGACCCTATGGAACTATTTGACCTTAAGAAACCAGAAAAGAGAAAGACTCCGGCAGATTCTGTAAGAAATGCTTATGCAGGAGTGCCTACACGAAGCGGCTTATCTTCAAGAAATGTAATAGGTGCTGCAAGAGGTGCAGATATAAGTGCAAAATCTTCAGGTGGACTTGGCTACAGTGTTGGTGATATGGTGAGCCATGTGAAATTCGGCGAAGGAAAGGTACTTGCTATAGAGGATTCAGCAAGAGACTATATGGTAACAGTTGAATTTGCAGAGTACGGACAGAAGAAAATGCTGGCAGGATTTGCCAGACTTAAAAAACTATAATGACAAATGTTTAACGCTATGCTATAATACATTTATTAAATCCGTGGTATGAAAGGAGATATTGTTATGAGTAAAGAAAAATTAGATGAGCTTATCGCAGCTACTAAATTAGGAGAACTTATTAGCAAGAAGGAAGATGAAGATAAGAAATGCTGCAAGAAGTGCAGCACAATTATCATAGCTGTTCTTGCTATCGTTGGTGCAGTTGCAGCAGTTGCTGGTATCGCTTATGCTGTATACAGATATTTTACACCAGATTATTTAGATGACTTCGATGATGAAGATTTCGAAGACGAAGATTTTGACGATGATTTCGAGGATGAAGACATCGAGAAGTAATGTAATAAGTGCGATATGATTGAAAGCCACAGCCAGCTTGATATGTCCATTAGGATATGTCAGCGGTTGTGGCTTTTTTATTGCATAATATTTAATTATTTCTTAATTGACATATGGGTGTAATCAGTGTTATATTACTCAACCCTGTCATTAAGAAAAATTTAAGGGGAGGAAAGGAAATCAGGAATTTATGACATTTTATCAGGAATTACAGTTAAGCTCGGCTGGTTCAAAACAGCTTATCAAGAACACACAGGATTCTAAGGAGAAAAGAAGACATATTCTTATATATAATTTTAAGGTGTATCTGGTTATGATATTCTGCGTCGCAGTAGTTACAGTATTCAGTAAGCTGCTGGGGAATAATAATAGTGTTGTCGGAGTTACAGTGCTTCTTGCGGTGCTGGTATTAAGACAGGCGGATTTTGGAATTAAGACATCACATGGATTGATTTCGATAATGGGAATATATGCGATATTGATAGCAGGACCGAGGGTTTCCAATATGGTACCGCCAGTTGCTGCATTTGTAATAAATGTTGTGTGTATTATGCTTCTTATGATAATGGGATGTCACAATGTAATTATGTATAATCATTCAACATTCGTTCTCGGGTATCTTTTGCTGCAGGGATATGATGTCACAGGCCATGAATATATGATGAGAGTTGTGGGACTGCTTGCCGGGATGTTAGTATGCATGATTATTTTCTATAAGAATCAGAGGAACAGACCATATAGAAGAACATTTTGGGATTTGTTTAAGGAATTTAATATTAATTCAGCAAGGACAAGATGGTACATTAAGCTTACATTTATCGTATCAAGCGCTATGCTGATTGTTTCACTGATGGGACTGCCTAGGGCAATGTGGATTGGAATTGCGTGCATGTCAGTGTGTCTGCCGTTTTCTAAAGATGTTGATAAGAGAATTGGAAACAGGGCATTGTTTAATGTTGTTGGATGTGCGATTTTTGCAGTGATGTATATAGTACTGCCAGAATCAATGTATCCGTATATAGGCATGATAGGTGGTATCGGAGTCGGATATTCCGCTGGTTATGCATGGCAGACAGCTTTTAATACATTTGGCGCATTATCAATTGCGGCGGGACTTTTTGGAATGCCTTATGCAGTTGGATTACGTATAGGACTGAATGCTGCCGGGGCTGTTTATACATGGCTGTGTGACAAGGTACTTGAAAGAATTCATTCTGCAGTGCAGGCAAAGAATGTCAGCGTGGTGGAGTAAATGTGACTACTATACTTTAGCACATTTTTCTGATAATATTATATAAGGTATGCCGTTATGTGAATAAGTGCTGCCAGAAACTATTAATATGTTAATAACAGGCACAATTCATGTGCGGAATGGAGTATAGATTGAAAAAAGGAAGCGTATACGAAGGTAAAGTTGAAAAGGTTGATTTCCCTAACAAGGCGACAGTGTGGGTGACAGATGAGGACGGACAGAAGGAAAAGGCAATCGTCAAGAATGCAATTCCTGGACAGACTGTCAGATTCTGCGTGAATAAGAAAAGAAAAGGACACTGCGAAGGCAGACTTATGGAAGTTGTTGAGAAGAGTCCGCTTGAAACCAACCCGGCATGTCCACATTTTGGCAAATGTGGTGGCTGCACTTACCAGACAGTAGCTTATGAGGAACAGTTAAAGATTAAGAGCGCACAGGTGGAAAAGCTTCTTAGCGAAGTTGTTTCGGGAGAGCTTCCATTTGAGGGGATAATCGGAAGTCCGGTTACAGAAGAATACCGTAACAAGATGGAATTTTCATTTGGTGATGAGTACAAGGACGGACCGCTTGCACTCGGACTTCATAAACGAAACAGCATGTATGATATTGTTCCGGTTACAGAATGTAAGATTATTGATGAGGATTACAGAAAGATTCTCACATGCGTTCAGGATTATGCAATAGAGAAGGAGCTTCCTTTCCAGCACAAGTTAAGCCACGAGGGGTATCTGCGTCATCTTCTTGTAAGAAAGTCTGTAAAGACAGGACAGATTCTTGTTGATATCGTAACAACGACTCAGATTGAGCATGATTTCACAGAGCTTGTAAACCGCCTGACATCAATTGAATATAAGGGCACTCTTACAGGTGTTCTCCATACATTTAACGACAGCCTTGCAGATGCAGTAATTAACGAGAAAACTGAGCTTCTGTATGGTCAGGATTATATTGAGGAGGAACTTCTGGGCTTACGTTTCAAGATAACACCGTTTTCATTCTTCCAGACCAATTCTCTTGGAGCGGAAGTGCTTTACTCTAAGGCGAGGGATTATGTGCTTTCTGGCGGATTTGGAGATGTGGCTGGCAGCAAACCGGTTATATATGACCTGTATACAGGTACGGGTACGATTGCGCAGATGTTATCTCCAGTTGCCAGCAAGGTTATCGGTGTTGAGATTGTTGCGGAAGCTGTTGAGGCTGCCAAGAAGAATGCAGCCCAGAACGGTCTTACTAACTGTGAGTTCATTGCAGATGATGTCTTAAAGGCACTTGATAATATTGAGATTAAGCCAGATTTCATCGTACTTGACCCACCTCGTGACGGAATCCACCCTAAGGCACTTGAAAAGATTATTGATTACGGTGTTGACAGAATGGTGTACATTTCCTGCAAACCTACTTCGCTTGCAAGAGACCTTGTTACTCTGCAGGAGAGAGGGTATAAGGTGGAGAAGTGTTGTTGCGTTGATATGTTTCCTAATACGGGGCATGTGGAGACGGTTGTTCTTTTGTCCCAACTGAAATAAAAGCCGGATGATTACATTAATGTCACGATTGAACTTGATGATATGGATATAACATCTGCAGAGACTAAGG